>Ga0209427_10001498_pt1 | contig 26934 bp, 24 predicted proteins | sample DeeMarSWOR136_30_FD_187465 | JGI IMG/M metagenome (GOLD analysis project Ga0209427, IMG submission 187465) | Marine sediment microbial communities from White Oak River estuary, North Carolina - WOR-1-36_30 (SPAdes) (version 2) | ecosystem: Environmental > Aquatic > Marine > Intertidal zone >...
TGAGCTTTGTAGCTAAGTAACCTTTACAATGAACGTCCACAGCCATATAATTGAAAAGATGCAATCAGATTGCAATAACGCTACTGGACGAGGTATTACCACCAGGGGAAATAGTGTGTCTTAAAAATAACGCCAATTTAATACAAAAAGTAGACATAACATCAAGTAAAAATTGAAATTTAGCTTCAATGCCAGCGTAGCTCAGGGGTAGAGCAGCGGTTTCGTAAACCGCCGGTCGATGGTTCGAATCCATTCGCTGGCTCCATTTTTTAAAGCGCAATATTCCTAATCCCCCTCCTATCAAACCTTGACCCGTATCATCGGCAGTCCTTATAATGACGACAAGGAGAATATATCCCGCCGATGAAGACTGCTGTTGTCCTGGGGACCCGCCCTGAAATCATAAAGATGTCGCCTGTTATCAGGGAGCTGGAGAAACGGAAGTCGGACTACTTCATTATTCATACCGGTCAGCACTACTCCTATAATCTTGATAGAGTATTCATCGAACAGTTGAAATTGCCTCCGGTTAAATATAACCTGGAGGTCGGTTCGGCTTCCCACGCCGTACAGACGGGCAAAATTCTGGCCGGCATTGAGGGCGTACTTAAGCGGGAAAAGCCCGATATTGTTCTGGTGGAGGGTGATACCAATTCCACACTCGCCGGTGCCCTGGCCGCGGTCAAGTTGCATGTAAAGGTTGGGCATGTTGAGGCCGGCTTGAGGAGCTATGACCGGAGTATGCCCGAAGAGATAAACCGGATTCTTGCTGACCATTGCTCCGACTATCTGTTTGCTCCCACCGAAGGAGCCAAAGCAATCCTGCTCGGGGAGGGAGTCCCCGAAGAGAAGATATTCGTGACGGGTAACACTATCGTTGACGCCGTAAACCAGAACCTGGAAATTGCCAAAGGTAAAGATATTGTTTTCAAATCGATGGATGTCAAACCGGGAAAATATTGCCTGGTGACCGTGCACCGCCAGGAGAACGTGGACAATCGGGGCAGGTTCGCTTCTATTCTGGAAGGCCTTGAAAAAGTGGCCGCCGCCCTGAGGATACCTGTGGTCTATCCCATGCACCCACGCTCAAGGAAGATGATGATGGAGTTTGGACTTCAACCACATCGTCTCGTTCTGGTTGAGCCGGAGGACTTCCTTAACTTCTTACAGCTTGAGAGCAACGCCAGGCTGGTCCTCACCGATTCCGGAGGTGTTCAGGAAGAAACATGTATCCTGCGGGTTCCCTGTGTTACCCTGAGGGATAATACGGAGCGACCGGAAACAATCGAAGTCGGTGCCAACATACTAGCTGGCACCTCGCCCGAGAAAATACTCAAATGTTCTAGGACGATGCTTGGCAGGAAGAAAAACTGGGAGAATCCCTTCGGCGACGGTGAAGCCGGCAGGAGAATCGTTGATATACTGGAGGGGAAGACATGAAGATACTGGTAACCGGCGGCATGGGCGCCGTAGGCAGACCTTTATCTCTGGAACTGGAACGGAGGGGACATGAAGTCTGGATTGCCGACCGTGCTCACTCCCATGAGCCTAATTACATAAGATGTGATGTCGGTGAGTTTCACCAGGTCGAGAGGCTCCTTGGTGAGGTGAATTTCGATTACGTCTATCATCTTGCTGCGGAGTTCGGGCGCCGCAACGGGGAAGACTTCTACGAGAACCTGTGGAAGACGAATGCCATCGGCACGAAAAATATCATCAGGATGCAGGAGCGTTTGAAGTTCAGGATGATTTTTTTCAGCAGTTCCGAGGTCTATGGCGATTACCGGGAGGTCATGAGTGAGGACGTGATGAGTAAGGTAGCCATCCGGCAGATGAATGATTATGCCATGAGCAAGTGGGTCAACGAGATGCAGATATTGAACTCGTCCGACCGATTCGGTACGGAGACAGTGCGGGTGAGGCTCTTTAATACCTATGGCCCGGGTGAGTATTACTCGGAGTACAGGAGCGCCATCTGCGTTTTTATCTACAGAGCCCTCCATGATTTACCCTATACCGTTTATACCGAGCACAAGCGTACCTCTTCCTATATTGACGATAGTGTCAGGACACTGGCCAATATTGTTGAGAACTTTAAGTCCGGCGAGGTCTATAATATAGCCGGCAGCGAACTGCACGACATGAAACAGGCCTCCGATATCGTCCTGAAATACCTGGGTAAGGATGACAGCCTGGTGGAGTATAGGGAAGCCCAGCCGGATACAACATTGATAAAGATGGTGGATACTTCCCGGGCAGTCTGCGACCTGGGGCTTAAAAGTACTGTGAGTCTGGAGGAAGGGATACCCAGGACAATCGAATGGCAGAAAGAGGTGTATGGCTGTGTCTGAGAAAATTGTTGTAATTGGTACCGGATATGTCGGCTTGCCTCTGGCTATCATGCTGGCACGTGCTGGCTATGAAGTCATCGGGGTCGATATTGAGGAAAACGTGGTCAACGCCATCAACGAGGGAGTCCTGCATCTGGCCGAGGATGAGTTGAAAAAAATTTTCCAGGAGCCGCAGGTCAGGGAGAATCTTCATGCCCAGAAAACACCCTGCCAGGCCGATATCTTCATCATATCGGTGCCCACGCCCCTCGATGAAAAGAAGAGGGTGGCTGATCTTTCTCAGGTCGTCGGTGCCGTAGAGTCGGTCTTACCGTACTTGCGTACCGGCAATCTGGTAATTGTGGAGAGCACCGTACCGCCGCTTACCTGTAGAAACACCATCGCACCTCTTCTTGAAAAGACCGGACTGAAGGTGGGTGAGGATATTTTCCTGTGCCACTGCCCGGAAAGAATTCTGCCGGGGGAGGTCTTTGAGGAAATCGTGCATAATGACAGGGTTCTCGGTGGACTTGACGGCAAAGCCGCCGGGATGGCGAAGGAAATTTATGCCTCGTTTGTCCAAGGAAATCTCTATCTGACCGACGATATTACCGCCGAACTCGTGAAACTGATGGAAAATACTCATAGAGACGTGAATATCGCCCTGGCCAACGAGCTGGCTGCCGTGGCTGAGGGGCTCGGGGTGGATATTATAAGGGCTATCGAGCTTGCCAACAAGCACCCCAGGGTGGACATTCTCAAGCCCGGTATCGGTGCCGGTGGGCACTGCATTCCCGTCGACCCGTGGTTTATCAAGGAAATTGACCCGGTAAACTCACGCCTCATCCATACCGCCCGGCTCATCAATGACGAAGTACCGCATAAGATTGCCGCTAAAATCAGGCATGCCCTGAAGGATATCAAAGAACCCCGGATAGTGGTACTGGGTGTTACCTACAAGCCGGGCACCCACGATATCAGGAACAGTCCGGCGCTCAAAATTATTGAACTGCTCAGGGCAGACGGCTATAACATTAAGGCCTACGACCCTGTGGTGACAGGTTATCAATATACCTCCATCGAAGAGGTAGTCAGGGACGCGGATTGTCTGGTAGTACTGGTGGAGCACCAGAGTATCAGGCAGGAACTAGCCAGCAGAAAAACAGAGATAAAGAAGGCCATGCGTAATCCTCTCATAATAAGGTTCTATCCCGAATCGCAGGAAGGCTGATATATCCAGAACAGGTGAGAATACCTGGAATGTTATCAGTACTGTCTGGCCTGATAGTTAGTAATGTAGTTCCTTGCCAACTCACAGGATATATGCCATAATTGACCAAGCTTATTTATCCGGCGAATCACCTCCTGCATAGAGAGTAGAAATGAGCATAATCATATCCTCACCGAAACTAATCATCGGCGTCCTGATAACAATATTCTTCGGTATTTCTCTGATTTTCCGGATTGTCCTTCCCTACGACCAGATATTCGTCGGCGATTGGATAAAGTTCGCCAGTATTGATGCCTATTACCACATGCGCCTGGTTGATAATCTGGCTATGAATTTCCCCAACCTAACTCAGTTTGACCCCTACTTTATGTATCCGGCTGGTATCAATATAGTGGGTGTTCATTTCTTTGACTGGCTTCTGTCCTTCGTTATCTGGATAGTTGGACTGGGTTCGCCGACACAGCATACCATAAGTGTGGTTGGTGTTTATTTCCCGGCGGTCCTGGCCTCCCTGACGGTGATTCCAGTGTACTTTATAGGTAAGGTACTGTTCAATCGCTGGGTCGGGGTTATCGCGGCAGCCCTGTTTGTCATCCTACCCGGCGAATTTATGGGGCGTTCCATACTCGGCTTCGCCGACCACCATGTCGCTGAGACTCTATTCAGCGCCGTGGCTGTCCTCTTTCTAATTCTGGCAATAAAGGAGGCCGGGCAGAAGCAATTAACCTTTACGCATATTATACAGCGTGACTGGCAAGTAATCGTCAGGCCGCTCATTTACAGCCTGCTGGCCGGTATATTCCTGGGTATTTACCTGATTACTTGGATAGGAGGACTGCTCTTTGTCTTTATTGTCGCCCTGTATTTTGTCATTCAATTTATTATTAATCACCTCAGGCGGCAGACTTCCGACCATCTGGGTATAATCGGTTTTATCATGTTCTTGGTTGCCCTTATTATCTTTTTGCCTTTCTCACCGCCCAGAGATGTCGGTCTGGCTGCAGTCGTCGCCGTATTCATACCGCCCGTGCTATCCGCTATCTCATCACTGATATCAGGCAGGAAACTAAAGACCTTCTATTATCCGTTGACCATAGTTGTCATCGGGGCAGCCTTTGTTGGCGCCTTTTATGCCATTAATCCGAATGTCCTTAAACTGATGCTGGCTAATTTCAGCATCTTTAATCCGGGTGGGGCTATGGCTGCCACCACTCTTGAAATGCAGCAGTTTCTTTACCCGCAGGGTAACTTTTCCACCCAGATTGCCTGGGGTAACTTCACTACCAGCTTTTTCCTCACCAAGAACTGGGCCATTCCCGGCTTTGGCATTATCTCATTTATCATTTTAATCTGGCTTTTCATCAGGCAGCGTAGTGGTGAGCACCAGTGGCCGCTGTTACGTGCTTTAAGCCTTATCATATTGATAATGGCTTTGATTCTCTTGGAGTATAATATTATTATTTCCGTTATATTTTTTACAGTATTCTTTATCATTTTAATCTTGCTTTCTATCAATCGGCGCAGTGACGAACAATACTGGCTGCTTTTCCTTGTCTGGACTCTGGTTGTCCTTGTCGCCACACTGGGACAGCGGCGTTTTGCCTATTACCTGGTTGTCAATATGGCCCTGCTTTCTGCCTATATCTCATGGCAGGTAATCTGGCTGGCTGGTCTCAGGAAACTGGCGGCCAGGCCCACCGAAAAACCAGAAAAGAAGGACTATTATCCAGAAGCACCTAAAAAGCGTAATTATTATGAAATCCTCGGTATATCCAGAAGTGCTTCAAATAAGGAGATAAAAAAAGCATTCAGAAATTTGTCTTTTAAATATCATCCTGACCGCAATCGCACTCCTGAAGCAAATGAATATTATAAAGAAATAAAGAAAGCATATGATGTTCTGGTTAAACATGACAGACGTGCTGAATATGATGCGTCTATAAGTGAAGTATCTAAGAAGGACAAGGCTAGGCATCGCAAAGATAATAAGGGTGTTACTGTATACTATATAAATGTTGCTGTAGCTATAATCTTGGTCTTTTTCTTCGTTTTCTACTGGAATATTGGCAAGTCGCGAGAGGTTGCCGAACATGCACGATTTGCTCCCTCGAATGCCTGGCAGGAATCTCTTCTATGGTTGAAGGATAATACCCCGGAACCATTCGGTGACCCCAATGCTTATTACAACTTCTACGAGGTGCCGGACTCTACAGAAGGTTATACCGTCCCGGAAACAGCCTACGCCGTAACTTCGTGGTGGGACTACGGTTATTGGATTTCACACACGGCACGCCGCTTACCCAGCGCCAATCCGTCACAACCTCCCGTAGAGATAAAAAAGACGGCTCAGCTCTTACTTTCCCGTGAGTTATCACCAACACCCGAGACTCGGAAGATACTGGAAGAGCTTGGTACGTCTTATATCATGATAGACCATGCCACCTGTACCAGTAAGTACTGGGCAATGGTCACCTGGGCAGGGCAGCCGATGGATGTTTTAACCGGTATTTATTACATGCCGCATGAAGGCAGTCTCGTCCCGTTGCAATTCTTCAACCCTGAGTACTACCACACAATGTGCGTCCGTCTCTATAATTTCGACGGCAAAGCCGTAACCAAGGAGAGGCCGGTGGTAGTATCCTTTGATGAAAAAACCGATGAAGTTGGCAACCGTTATCGGCAGATTACCAATGTTGAGGAGTTCTCCAGCTATCAGGCGGCACTTAGTTATGTTGAGAGTCAGGAGTCGGGCAATCACGACATTGTTGGTATCAGTCCGTTTATGAGTCCTGTAGCGCTGGAGGCGGTTCCGGACTTCAGGATAATTTTCAGCTCTAAGGCAGGTATATCAAATCAGGAAGTAGGTTTGATACCTGAAGTAAAAATCTTTGAATATCTCGGGGATTAATCGAACAGCTCGGTGGTCTGGTACATGGTGTTCAAGCGATGAAGATTTTACAGGCATTTGATTTCTTTTCGCTGCCGCACGGTGGCGGGGTTGTGGACATGATGTACTGGCTTGCACAGGCCCTGCGTCAGCGAGGACATGAGGTCGTCGTATATACCAGCGACTTTGAGCTTGACCAGGAATATATCGATTCCCTGCAGGGGGTAAAGGTCTATCCTTTTCGCAGCTGGTTTCATGTATCCGGGATACATATTATGCCGGGCATAATTGCAGAAACCCGTGAAAAACTCAGAGATTTTGATATTATGCACCTCCACTGTTACCGCAGCTTCCAGAACATAGTACTACATCATTACGCCATGAAATATAATATCCCGTATATCATCGATGCTCATGGCGCTACCATGAGAATAGCCAGAGCTGATACGGGATTTAAACGGTTGCTTAAGTGGGTATATGATATAGCTTACGGCAACAGGATATTGAAGGATGCCAGCAGGGTTATCGCTCAGAATGACATGGAGGCCAGTCAATATATAGAGGCCGGCGCGAACGAGGATAAAATCGTCAAGTTGCCCTTGCCGTTGGCTGTCGAGGAATTCGCCCGTTTGCCGTCACCCGGACTGTTCAGACGCAGGTTTGATATCAAACAGGAACACCTTGTTTTGTGCCTGGGCAGGATACACTGGATAAAAGGCCTTGATTTCCTGGTTGAGGCCTTTTACGAGATGGTCGGGTACAGGAATGATGTCCTGCTGGTAATAGCTGGTGCTGACGACGGTTATAAACACACTCTGGAAAAGTTGATAAGCAGGTTGAATATATCGGACAGAGTCATATTTACGGGATTTCTCAGGGGTGAGGAAAAGCTATCGGCCATGGTTGATGCCGACGTTCTGGTGCAGACCTCTAAATATGAACAGAGTTCGAAGACGCCCTTCGAGGCTATTATGTGCAATACGCCCGTTATCGTCAGTAAGAATACGGGCGCCGGTGAGGATGTGGCCAGTATTGACGCCGGATATCTGGTGGAATACGGCGATAAAAGTGGGTTGGTAGACGCGATACAGGATGTCCTTGATAATCCAGATAAAGCCCGGAATAGAACAGAAATAGCCAAACTGTATATAGAGACTAATTTATCTGTAGCCAGGCAGACAGAGAAATACGAAAGTCTCTATACGGAGGCAGTGGCAGCTCATAAGAGCCGAGCATCCGGTCAGAAATGAATACATTACTTACCGAATGATGCATGTAAGTGGGGAGGCAACCTGGGAGACCACTGTACTGTTTTCATTGATTGAATGAGTTTTCTGTAAGAATTGAGATGAAGCTCAAAGTTGGACTGATCACATTACAGATTAGAGAAAGCCTCTCCGCTTTCGAGATATATCTCAAGCTCATGAAGGTCCTCGAGTCATTCTCAACGGAGATAGCGTGGATAGCTACCAACTACCTCGGTGATGATAGCAGGTTGCCTGAAAACGTAACCCTGAAAAAGCTGAAATCAATAGACATTGACAAGGGACTGTTCATTAAGAGAATTCCCCGTTATTTATGGCGTGAGATGAAGATTGTATTACAAATGATTAAGATAAGAGACGTTGATGTGTTTATTTTCTATTGCGGTTATCTACCCCTCTTTCCAGTGCTGTTCGCTGCCTTTTTCCTGCGGAGAAAAACAGTCCTGAGAATTGATGGCAGAAGCTCCGTTATCGTAAGGTCGGGAACCAGGCCCGACACCCGCGATAATAGACTGATACGAATCATGATACACAGTTTCATCGAGAAGATAGACTACTCTCTGGCAGATAAAATTGCGGTGGAATATGAGTCCATGGTGGAGCGCTACAACCTGCAAGAATACCTGCATAAAATAGCCCTCGGGAATCAATATATTGACACCAATCTCTTCAAGCCGACCAGGAATCTGAAGGATAGAGGTTATCTGCTGGGTTATTTCGGGCGTTTATCTCAGGAAAAGGGAGTCCTGGAGCTTGCCAGGGCCTTGTCGGTGGTACTGAAAGATGGAAAAAGCCGGGCAATAATAGTGGGCGGCGGCGAGCTGTATGAGGAGGTTGAATCGATATTAATTGAAACCGGCATTAAGGGGCAGGTGGAAATTGTCAGGTGGGTTGCACTGGACGAAATGCCGGCCTACCTGAATGATACGAGGCTGGTGGTCGTCCCGTCTTATATGGAAGGTGTGCCCAACATAGTGCTGGAAGCAATGGCCTGTGGCACGCCGGTCCTGGCTACGGCGGTTGGCGGTATTCCGGATGTGATTATAGACGGGGAGACAGGCTTTATCATGGAGGACAATTCGCCGGAGTGTATTGCCAGGAATGTTAGCAGGGTGCTCAGTCATCAAGCTATTGAGGAAATCACGTCGAAGGCGCGTGCCATTATCGATGATAAATACACCTATGAAGTGGTGGTTGAAAATTACAGGAAAATTCTGACCAACTGATAATTCTTAAGTTAACGCAGGACTGATTTTAGTCCGGTATTATCTTAAAACTACATTGATTTCACGAAGAAGAACAGTCTGTGGGCGGCGCTCCAGGCCCCTTTCCCGATGTATGATAGTATTATATTCAGGTAATCATAATATTCCCGGGGACTCAGCTTCAGCACCTCCTGGTACTCCGCTCTGGCCTGTCTCATATCGTTAGCCTGCACGTGCATGTAAGCCATGTGTTTGTGATAGGTAATCCGTTCGTCTTTGTTTAAATAGCCAAGCAGGCTTCTTATACCCTTTGTTTTTATGGTTTTAAATAATTCCTTGTCAAGTTCCTCATGGGACATTCTCAGCGCCAGCAGGCGATACAAGACGCCTTCAGTCCTGTTGGTAAACTGGAGGTTTTCATCGTGAAACCTGAGCATGTATAACACCTGGGGCAAGCCTCTTATTTGTTCCAGGTGTTTCTTGGCGATTCTAAGCCAGAGTTCGTAGTCCTGGCTGTACCTGAACAATTCGTTATAGCCGCCCAGTCCCCTGACGATATCTCTTCTGAACATCGCGGAACCGTGAGAAAACCAGTTACCCTGAAACTCATTTCTACCCGGGTAGTCTTTCAGAATTCTCTTACCCCGCCTTTTCCCGTCCTCATCTATAATGTATATACCGGTACCCAGCAGCACCGTTTCTGGATGCTGCTCGAAGAATCTCAGTTGCTCTTCAAGGCGATTCGGTAGGGAAATGTCATCCGCATCCTGCCTGGCGATGAGTTCTCCCCGGGCCTGCTCGATGGCGATATTCAAAGACCGGGTCAGGCCAATATTGGTTTCGTTATTGATAATCCTGATTCTGCCGTCATCATAGCTCTGCATTATCTGGAGCGAGCTGTCCGTGGAAGCGTCATTGACGATGACAAATTCAAAATCAGGCAGAGTCTGATTGAGGACACTCTCAATTGCCTGCCTGAGATACCTCTCACCGTTGTAAACCGACATTATGACGCTTATCTGCGGATTATCGGTCATTCCTGTCCCATTTCTCTTTTCAAGATAATCTGCTCATATTATCGAATTATATATGTATGTTCTGCGGCTGTCTACGACAGTAGCTGTGTATATAAATCCAGTTCTTTCTCCACTAGCCTTTCTAGTGAATAATCCTGTTCAATGGTCTTCCTGGCGTTCCTCCCTAATCTCTTCTTCAATTCTTCATCTTCCATAAGACGTATAATCGCCTGCCTGATGGAATCCGGATCGGTATCGCAGAGGATTCCATTTTCGCCGTCTTTTATCACCTCATTTATTCCAGTAACATTTGTGCCTATTACCGGCAGCCCACAGGCCATGGCCTCCAGCAGGGTCTTGGGCATGCCCTCCCACAAAGACGGCAGGATAAACAGTTCATGCTGATTTAGGAGTTCAGGCAGCTTGTGGTTAGGGACATTGCCGAGAAAGCTGGCTTTAACGCTATTATTCTGTGCCATTTCATGTAATTGAGTGGAAAGCGGCCCTGAACCGATAATATCAAGATGATAGGGCAATCCGCTTAAAGCTTCCAGCAGAGCCTGGGTGTTTTTCTGTTTACCCAGACTCCCGACGAAGCATATTGACCCCTGTTTCTTGGGGATATCCATTGGTTTAAATACCCCAGTTTCCACATAGTTTGTAATGAATAAATGTCTGCGTGGATGATAATTCTGCTCGATGTAGTCGAAGCCGTTCACAGAACTGGTAATGGCAGCGTCGGCCAGTTTATAAGTGAGTCTCTCAATCCCCCTGGTCAACAGTTTCATCGGGCTTTTCGGGTGTTCTGTTGCGACGAAGATGGACCAGACAAATCCGGTCCTCGCCACCAGCCGCTTTCGATATATTATTTTAGCCAGTACGGCACTGAAGGCAGCGGACATCTGATTGGTTTTGAGGATATCCACTTTCTTAAGGATTTTCCGATGAACAATCGGGAGCAGGAACGAATATATTAGGCTGCTGACAGATTGTTTTTTAGGAATAAATTTCTGGGGAACCACAGTGATATTATCAGCGAGGTGACTTTTGAAATCCAGGTCGTCTTCAGCACCGTAAGTAAAGAAGTATATATGCTTGAAGTATTTGCTCATTTCATTATATATGGCCACCTCTCTATCGATCATGCCGATGTCATGCCATGTTTTCAGGGAAACACCAAGGCTGAAAAATAGGGCCAGGGTTTTGTCTTTTAGTATTTCATATTTCATAATAATTTCGTCGACATAGCTTAGGTAATTACAAACTAGATAGCTGAAATCCCGAATTGCCATTTACTTTTCTATTTAATACACAACCAAAAACTCCTTTTCCACCTCTCCAGTTTATCGTTTAACTCCCAAAATCTGTTCGTATATATTTCTGCAGGACTTTGCACAAGATAGTAGGCCTTAAAATACTTAGAAATTTCTCTGTAGACTCGAGATAATGGAACCCAATTACCGGCGAACGCATCCAAGGTGACAACTTTATCCAATCTTCTGAATAGCCTATCTAGCAGTTTCATTTCTATCCTAGAGAAAATAAACCTATAATAATAAAATAAGGTTGGAGCAACTCTAAATTGTATTAACATTACTCCATCTGGCTTTAATACTCGTGAAAATTCCTTGATGTAATTCAGGACTTGCTTCCCCGAGGGACAGTGTTGAAGAGATATATAGCTAAAACAAAAGTCAATTGATTGATTGGAGATATCGGATAAATCTATCCCGTTATTTACAGAGAACTCGCAATTACTAATACCCAATAGTTCTTTATTAGCAATCGCTTTTTCAATCATATCTTCAGAAACATCCATACCTATTACTTGGTCAAAATCATTACTCATGGCGAAAGCTATACGACCGGTTCCGCAGCCTAAATCGAGTGCTCTACCTTTTGAGGAATATACTCTTTTAAGTCCGTATTTAGATAGGAAATCCTTAAATTGTTTCCATTGACTACGACCTGTTTCTAAAAATTCATCTAAGTTCCATTGTCCCTCTTTTTTATTGGTATCCGCTAGGATATAATACATAGCATCTTCTTTGGCTAAATCGTTCCAGGTATCTTTGCTCAATATTCCTAATCTTCTAAGTTTCTTCATAGAAACGCCTCCTCACCACAGCCCAGATCTCCCCGAACTGAATTGATGCCTTTTCAATCCTTAGTCCTGTCTTTCCCAGTTCTTCCTGCAGGCTTTCCATCGTATATTCAGTCATATGCGTCGGGTCAAGACGGTATTCAATACCCATCTATTTCTTATAGTAAGTCAGCCAATCCCTGTTTATCATGGGAACCCGTATAAGTAGTCTGGGGGCTTAAATCCCTGACCTTCAGCAAAAAAGCAATCCTGTCTTCAATATGCTCCAGGAGATTGGATAGAACAATAACATCGAATCTCTCTCCAAAATCATACTGGCAGGCATCGCCACAGATGTATTTAATATTATCCCTGTTGAATTCCTTCCTGGCCAGCTCGATGTTATTCTTATTGATCTCTATTCCCGTGACACTCTTTGCCTTTTCAGCGAGGTCAAGGGTGAGAAATCCATTCCCGCAGCCTATATCTAGCACGACGTCGTCAGCGCTAATATTATTGATGAAAAAGGCGTGATAGTTCATTAAACGGTGTTTGGGGTGTATGCCTGCCCCGGCAATTACAGCTAGCCTGGTGATGTATGCGTAGCAGGCATTGTGGACACGCATGAGCATTCTGAGTATCAGGCATGCTACCCTCTTGCTAATTAAAGCTGACAATATCAGTGCCCCATATGCTCAAGGCTGTCTCTATTTTGTCTGGTCCTTGACCCAGTTGATGTAGTGCTCCAGACCTTCTTCAATTCTAACTCCCGGCTGCCAGTGTAGTATTTCTCTGGCTTTACCGGTATCGGCCAGTGTATCTTTAACGTCACCCCTCTGCTTCTCGGTGTATTCCAGCTTGGCTTTATTCCCGGCAGTCCTTTCTATTTTCGCAACCAGTTCATTTACACTTATCCGGCTGCCGCCTCCAACGTTAAATACCTCTCCGGCCAGATCGATTCGGGCGGCTAGAAGGTTGCTTTCAACAACATCTTCCACATAGGTAAAATCTCTCGTCTGACTACCATCACCGTAAATACTTATTGTCTCGCTATTTATGACTGCCCGGACAAACCTGTTTATTGCCATGTCGGGTCGCTGTCCCGGTCCATATACCGTGAAATACCTCAGAGAAACAAACGGCACCTGATAGTTTTTATAATACAGATAGCAAAGATTTTCGGCGGCCAGTTTGGTGACACCGTAGGGGGACAGAGGCCTCAATACGCTGTCTTCCCTCATGGGCAGTTCCACATCACCGTAGACGGAAGAAGACGAGGCATAAACGAACTTCCTGATTTCTCTGTCCTTGTAGAATTCCAGCAGTTTTTGGGTAGCCCAGATATTATTCCTGATATATATCTCGAAATTTTTACCCCACGAGCCTCTCACTCCCGCCTGCGCCGCCTGGTGGAATACGTAGTCCACTTCGGGGAACTCTTCTATCTGTAGAATATCCTTTTCAATAAGGTTGAATTTCTCATGATTTAATATTTCTGTGATGTTCTTTTCCTTGACTTCCCGCGGGTAGTAATCGGTGAAGCAGTCGATACCGGTGACCTCGAATCCCTCCTGCAGAAGTCTCGTGGTAAGGTGGGAACCGATGAACCCGGCGCAGCCGGTTACCAGGGCTTTTATCACCAGCAGACTCCTTCATAGATTCTGGCTTCTCTGGCTTTCTCAATCCGGCGGCCGTCAATGACAATCTTGCCCCGGTAGTCCAGATCGTAGAATTCCGGCCACTCGGTGAGTATGAGTATGGCATCACAACTCAGGACTTCCTCCGTGGACACATAGTCTATTCCGGGGAACAGTTTCCTGAAGTTATCAACAGCCAGAGGGTCATAGGCACTGACACTGGCTCCCTCGTCCAGCAGTGCCTGCACGATAATAATCGCCCTGGAGTCCCGGATATCGTCGGTACCCGGCTTGAATGCCAGTCCCAGGATGCCCACGGTGGCACCTTTTAACGTGATATGCTTCTTGAGTAATGCCACCGGTTTGAGAGCCTGCTTTTCATTCAGGGTGGATATCTCTTCCAGGAACTCGGGCTGATAGCCTGCCTGCTTGGCTCCCGATACCAGTATTCTGATGTCCTTGGGCAGGCAGGAGCCGCCGAAACCAATGCCGGCACTCAGGAACTTGCTGCCGATGCGGTCATCCATTCCCATACCGCGGGCAACGTCATAGGTATCGATACCGAGTTGCTTGCAGATGTTGCCAATCTCATTGATAAATGAAATTTTAGTCGCCAGGAAGGCGTTGGTGGCCAGCTTAATCATCTCAGCAGTTCGCAGATTGGTGCGTAGAATCGGGGCATTGAGGCTCTCATGGATGCTGCAAAGTATGTCTCCCGACCTTTTATCATATTCTCCGATAATTATCCGGCTGGGATTCATAAAGTCGTAAATCGCCTGTCCTTCCCGCAGGAATTCCGGAGACATGCATACACCGAAGTCGCTACCTGCCTTTTTCCCTGACGCTTCCAGGATGGGTATCACCAGCTCTTCCGTCATGCCGGGGCCAACGGTGCTCTTAACGGCTACAACGTAATAGCTGTCCCGTTCTTTGAGGACTTCGGCAATTTTCCTGGTGGCATCGATAAGATGTTCCGAGAATATATTGCCGCTGTCATCGGCAAGCGTGCCCACGCATATGTAGATGATATCCGAGCCCATCATTTTCCGGTAGTCTGAACTTGCCTCGATATGAACCTGGCCCAGCAGTTCCTCCAGTCCCTCTTCATAGATGGGAGGCGCCTTTTTGTGGTTGACAGCCTGTATCTTATCCTCGTCAATGTCGATGAGGACGACCTCATGGCCCAGTTTGGCTAGACAGACTCCGGTTACCAGGCCAACGTACCCGGCACCGATAACGGCAACATTAGCGTTGTCCGGTTTCAGTTTATCGTTCATTCGTGACTTGGTTAAATTATACTAACAAAGATACGGTTAAGCAAATAGGGGGACATGCATTGCCGGTTCGGGAAGAGCAGAATGGAAGCTATGACAGCACGTTTACTAGACGTGTAATTTATTCCTGACTGCCGAAGGACCACATGGCCAGGATAGTCATAATAGCTCCGAACACCGCCATGACCAGGATATTGTCCCAGATGGTCATAACATGACCGAGCACGATAATGTTAAAAGGCGAATCCGGCGATGTTCCGAGTACTACCTGCCGGATGGTGGCTATGCCGTAAGTTGCCGGGTTGATTTTTACTATAACGCTCATCCATCCTGGTAAATCCTTCACCGGGAAAAAGACCCCGGACATGAATATCATGGGAAACATCAGCATCTGCATAATGGCCTGGAAAGCTTCCAGGGACTTGATGCGTGAGGCCAGCAGGATGCCCAGCGAGCCCATGGAGGCTGCCAGCAGGAACATCAGCGGTAGGAGTGCCAGGACTGTCCAGACAGAGATGGAAACACCGATGACCGGGGCGAGAAAAAGGATGATAATACCCTGCAAGGTGGCGACTGTTGCCGAACCCAGCGTTCTCCCCGTGGCGACTGAGACGCGGCTGATAGGGGCGACCAGCACCTCCTTGAGGAAACCGAACTCGCGGTCCCAGACTATGGACATGCCGGACATGAATGAGCCCATGAGCACGGACATGCCCATAATGCCGGGGTACATGAACTGCATAAAATCTACCCCCTCTCCCATCATCCCGATTGGACCTCTCAGGCCGCTGCCGAAGATGGCAAGAAACATCACCGGAAATAATATGGCGCTGAACATACGCGCCTTGTCGTGCCAGAAGCGCAGTATATCCCGATACCATATGGTGTAGACGCCGATGAGATTGTTCATAATTTTATCCTAGCGGCGCATGCGGCGGCCTTCCTCGCGGGCCATGGCCTTGATTGAGCTGCCGGCTTCTTCCTCTTCACGGATTTCCCTTCCGGTAAGGTTGAGGAATACATCGTCAAGGGTGGGGCGGCGCAGGCTGATGCTTGATATATTAATATCAAATTCTTTAATAAATGCCGGCAGGAACTCTTCCCCGTTGTCTACCGAGAAGGTAAGATTGTCCTTGTCCTGTCTGACCTCGGTCTTATAGCGGAGAGTGATTTCTTCGGCGGCCTTTTTATCGTCGGCGGTTTTCAGGGTAACGATGTCCTTGCCGACCCCGCGTTTGAGTTTCGTGGGGGTGTCCATGGCTACCAGTTTTCCGTAGTCAATGATGGCAATACGGTCTGCCTTTTCCGCCTCGTCCATATAGTGGGTGGTTAGGAAGACGGTGGTTCCTTCACGCTTTCGCAGTTCCAGCACGTATTCCCAGATGTGGTTACGCGTCTGGGGGTCCAATCCCAGGGTGGGTTCGTCAAGAAAGAGGACTTTTGGAGAATGCAGGAGGCCCCGGGCCAGTTCCAGGCGGCGTTTCATACCACCAGAATATGTATTAACGAAGTTTTTACGTTTGTCCCACAATTCTACCATTCTAAGCAGGTGCTCGATACGCTCCTCACGGACTGATGCGGGCACATTGTACACCATCGCGTGAAAACGCAGGTTGTGTAATCCGGTGAGACGGTCGTCTAGGCTGGGGTCCTGGAAGACCAGACCGATGGACTGACGTACCTGGTTCTGCTGGTGTACTACATCGAAGCCATTGAGAACGGCTTTACCGGCCGTCGGTCTGGCAAGGGTACACAGGATGTTGATGGTGGTGGTCTTGCCGGCCCCGTTAGGCCCCAAAAAACCGAAAATTTCTCCCGGGGATACGTTAAAGCTGATGTGGTTTACTGCTACCAGATTGCCGAACTTCTTGACTAGGTTCTCTACTTGTATTATGTAATCGGACACGTCTATAAAAGTATATCATTAAGTCAGTTCTCGTGGCAAAGACATATCGGAAGGCTTCTTTCCGGTTATTGTTATTTCAGGGCTATTTATACATTAAACCATTTTTACCTCGCCCCTTTGTCCCCCTCTCCAAACTGGTACTGTCACAGCCCTCATAGATTAGTCTGTTTGGAGAGGGGGAGTTATTTTGATAAGGGCTTCGCCCCTGTCCGAGAGCTACTCCCCTATGGTGGTGGAGGGGTGTAAACCTACGGGATAAGCAGCTGATGACACTGGGCGGCTTGGGTGGGAATAGATAAACAGCATTAAGGGGAGGAGGATTGGGGTGTAAACTGGCAGGATAAGCCTTGGATGATGCTGTGCGGTCAGGTGGGAATAGATGATAAAAAGCGATTTGTAATTTGTAAGAGATGTATTTATAATTGAATTTAGTCTGCTTTCGTCCAGCCCAGTAACAAAATATTCTTATATATAATCCACGGATACTATAAGAAATATAATGACATGGCATCTGTGTAAAAGTTTGAAACAGTCTTGAAAGGATAGATCGATTACAGAACCAACGCCCAAGAAACGCTCGTTTTTATTCACATCGCTACCGTTTTTTATACTGGCGCACGCTGCGCATCACTTTTTAATGGCGCTTCATCAGCCTCTTTTCCCCACTATACGCGATTATTTTAAAATTGGTACTTACTTTGAAGCGTCAGCCATACCGATGTCTTTCGCCCTCGCCAGCGCGACGGGACAATTGCCGGCCGGCTGGCTTGCTGACCGCATCGGTCCGACAGGTCTGATTATGATAGGGACTCTCGGCGTGGCCGTGGCCGGTGCGCTCATCGGCCTTTCCACCAATCTCGTTATGCTGATCGTCTTCCTGATGCTTATGGGGCTGCTATCCGGAGGGTATCATCCGGCGGCGACGCCGCTCATCTCCGCGTCGGTTGATCCGCAGCAGCGTGGCCGGGCGCTCGGATTTCACCTTGTTGGTGGGAATGGAGCCTTTTTCGTGTCACCGATTATCGCCGCCGCCATTATCAGTGCCTTTGGCGAAGAAAGCGGGTGGCGGTATTCTTTCCTTTTCCTGGCGATACCAACGGTCATATTCGCGCTGATTTTCTATATTTATCTGACACGGCGTGGCGGTAAAACTCACGTCGAGCAGGTGAGACGGCAGATAATCAAGGAGAGACCCCCGCAGCCGGGGTACAAACGAAGGCTAATTGCCTTTTTAACGGCTATGGTAATCGGCGGCGGTATCGGTATGTCGGTTATTCCTTTCCTTACTCTATATATGACGGACGTTCTGGGGGCATCCAATGCGACGGCCGCGGGGCTGATGTCGGTCGTGTTCTCTTCCGGGCTCTGGGCCGGCCCGGTCGGCGGATATATCTCGGATAAAATCGGCAGCGTCAAGGTTATCATTGCCACGGGTCTTTTGACCGGCATACTGATTTATTGCTTTAAACTTGTTTCTCTTGGTTGGAGCCTGTATATGCTGCTGTTTTTCCACGGTCTCAATATGGCTTTGCGGATGCCGGTGACTGAGGTGTTTATTATGAGCCAGGCACCGGCCAGGCACCGCTCCAAGATTTTCGGCATTTACTACTCGACAATGCAGTATACGGGCGCGATATTCGTATTGCCGGGAGGATATTTCCTCGAGAGGTTCGGCTTCGATACGATGTTCATGTGGGCGGGTATCGGGGCGACGGCGGTGGCGGTAATAACAGCCTTCTTCATCATGGATGCCAAGGATCACTATCGGGACGAGGAAAGCGATACCGGTGTTGTCGGCTAGGTTGCCCTTTAATGCGTTTTTATTCTGTATCGCTCCTGTGGTTTAAATCTTTTCCCACCCGACCACCCTCGTATCGTCTATGGATTAATCCCTGAAATTCCCCCACCTTTTCCCCATTCTGGGGTGGAAATGAGAAAAACCCATGGGTTAAGCCTCGGATGATGCTTGGCGGCAGGGCGGGAAAAGATATCTTGTAGAAGAAATGTGCAGATATCTTTCGAGATAAACCGTTGAAGATACCGTGTAGCCCGGGTACGAATAGATAACAAAGAAAGAGCGTTAAATGGCAAATTCCCGGTTTTTATTTAAAGGTCTCCATTAACCGCTCTATTTCCGACATAGTTATCTCAAAGGCTATTGTCATCCACGAGTCAGAAACGGTCACTTCTACCTTACCTAAAAGCTCTTTTATTTCAGGTTCCTGAAGCATACCTTTAAACAGGCTTATAGCACCACTTATGGTGTCCCCGGCATTCTGTGCGGAATCTGTATTCAGGAAATGAGGTTCTATTCGGATGTTAAGAGTTTCTTTATCTTTGTTGACAGAAAAGCCGACTATGTCGATATCCGCGAAAGGCTCAAAGGATATGGGGATTTCGCCCATAATGGGTTCTTCGGTTATTGCCTCCTGGGCTTCTTCGGGGAGTTCAAAAGCTACTTTAATCAGCGTATCACCGAGATGATGGTAGGTATCAAGTATTGGTCCGGTAATGGGTTTCCTGTCATCCTCGCTGACATCAATGATATCCTTGACGGCTTGCGTGCTGCCGCCGATAAGTATATTCTTATCCAAAAAAGCGATAGTAAACTCCTCTTCTTCGACTGCATATAATTTATTGCCGTTATAGTCGATGGTGGTGAACTTTTCCCCTGCTTTTTCTTCGATATTGCTAATAAACTGCTTTTCGTTGAAATCCCCCTCGGCAATAAATCCAATATATTCAGTTTCCTCAAGTGTGGTTATGTCCATGAATACCATCGCCTGAGTAAAATCCTCGATATCAATTCCAGCTTCTTCAGCAAGTTCATCGAGGGCTTCCTCCACCGTTTGAGGGTAGTCTGGCCCCTTATCGGCTTTGTCGTAAGCATCTCTTATATCCTGGTCGTTCACGATTTTACTGATGTGTATATTGGCAATGAGATTGGCTCCTAGCGGCACAAGCTCTATAGGAGTATATTTAGTTCCCTGACATCCTGTTACCGGTATCAGTACAAGAACTGAGGTCAGCAGCATGAGGAGTATTTTTTTCAAGCTCATGGCCTTCACTTCCTGTTCCTAGAAGTTAAGCCGAGTATATCATGTATGTAGAACTTTAGCAATAAGAAAAAAGTAGTATTACCCTACAGCAGACAGCCTTTCAGAAAGCGAATATCAATCGGATTCGCTTCTCTCTATCAGCTTCTCGCCATACTCCAGCAGGACTTTCTGGCGTTCCGGCGATACTTTCTTTGATTCCAGGTAGGCTTTCAGGGCATCGAGGGGCGTTAATTCTTCGGCGGTGCGGTCTCCCAGTCTCAGGCGTGTCTCCCGCTTTATGTCCCGGTTGATGGCGAAGTAGTGGGCTGTTTTCAGGGCATCACGGAGGTCGTTGTCCCGGAGCTGGCTTTCTATCTGCGCTGGAAGACTGAGATTCAATCGCACGATGGCGTCCCGGACACTGGTTTCCTGTCCGGCTACGGCACGGAGCACGGTAGCCGTAGGGTCGATGTCATCCGGTTCCAGGTTGATATTGATGGTGAGAAAGCGGCGACCGCTCACCGGGTGGAATTCGTAGGAAACCTGCCTTTCAGCGGCGCCCGAATCAGGCTCAACATCAACAACATAGAAACCTTTTTCGTCATTCTCCTCGCTGAAGTCGACACGCTCCAGGCTGCCGGCGTAGACCACCGGAGGGTGCTCGGACAGCACCTGGTGCTTGTGAAGGTGCCCCAGGGCTATATAGTCGAAGGCCGGCTGGGCGACATTACTGAGCAAGAGGGTATGTTCCCTTCCGATGGCCATCATACTCTCCGACCCCACCTGAGCGCCGGTTACCCACACATGAGCCGCCAGTATGGCGGGCAGGGTGGGGTCAAGTCTGCCAGCCAGGGTGGTGATAATGTCGGTCAATGTCTGCTGCAGCTTCTGGTTAATCTGCTCGAGGTCAAGGTTCTTGCTATCTTCCCGGCTGAGCAGCGTGCTGCGTCTCAGCCAGGGCAGCGAGACTATCTGGATGGTGCCGCCAGGGGTGCTGATTTTATGGATATCGGGGTGGTTGGCAACGTAAACGTTTTTTACCGCCAGGGTATCGAATATTTCCGTGGCGGTGGCACGTCCGACGGCGTTGGGCATGTCATGGTTGCCGACGAGTAAGAATACCGGGATACCGGCGGTAGCCAGGCGATTGATTCGTTTGGCGAACTCCCGCTGCTGGGTCTGGCTGGGCTCGCGGGTCTTATAAGCATCACCGCAGAACAGGACAAGGTCGATCTGGTTTTCCAGGGAGTAGTCTACTAACTGGTCAAGAGTCGTCAGGAAGTCATTAAGGCGCGAGGACAACCCGGTAGCCGGGTCGATGCGCCCGTAATTCTCGATACCCAGATGCAGGTCAGCAAAGTGGACGATTCTCATAATATCACTCTATCATAGCAGACCAACTACTTCCTGCAATGACGAGATTACCCTTCCGTCCCAGTCCTGCCGGTCGATGAAGTGGGCATCGGCAGGCTCGTCAGGCACGCGGATTAACACCGGATACATACCGGCCCTCAGGGCGCCGGTCAGTTCGTGGCTGCTGCCGTCGCCGATATAGAGGCAGTCCTTGGCTTCAACTCCAAGTTGTTCGGTTGCCATCAGGTAGATACGCGGGTCGGGCTTCTTGACTCCGGCCGTACAGGAAAATACGGTTGCATCAAAGAAGGTGGCGAAGGCGGTATCCGGCCAGACTGCCGGTGTCTCGGGAGAGCAATCGCTGACGAGGGCTGTCTTGTAGCCGTTTGATTTCAAATGCGTAAGGACTTCTATCGAGCCTGCCCGCGGCTTCAAAGAGCGTGCCGTATATTCCAGTCTGAGGCGGGCGGCGACTTCTATCTGCTCACCAGTAACCTGGACGCCAAGCTTGCGGCAGATGTATTCGATGCTCTCCTGGTGAGAGGAATGGCTGCCGTTAACGCGCTCCGGGAAGGTCTCTCGCCACAGGCGGTTGAAATCATCTTTAGGTGCTTCGAGAATAGAGGTCATTTCCGCCAGAACGTCATCATATTCCTGGCGTGAGAAATTATCAACCAGTGTCCCGAAAAGGTCGAAGATAACGGCCTTGTATTTCATGCCTGACCTCCTGGTTTTCTCTCTACGGAAACAAACAGGTCGTCATTCCCGACGACTTCAAATCCCATTCTGCTGTACAGTGTGGCTACAGGATTAATGTGCAGGTACTTCAATTTTATTACCCGCCCGGAACGGTCGGCCTCATCCATTATACCTTTGAGGATAAATGAGCCGATGCCTTTATTCTGATATTCCATTAATATTATAAACTGTTCTATCTCAATATAGTCTTCATTTTCAAAGACATAAATCGTCCCGATAGGCTCATTATTATATAGTATTATTTCCGGTTTCTTGCATGACCAGTCCTGTGCGTGGAACTCTCTCTGCTCGTCTTCATCCCAGCCCCATATCTGCGTGATATAGTCGCCGTAGGCGGCCTTCTTTAGCCGGTAGCTGAACTCGCCGTGTTCTTCCTCGGCAGAGATGAGCTTTATCAAGGAAAAATCAATCATCCTTATCCATTTATTTTAACAGATTCAGGACTTCCTGTAACGACTGGATTGCCGGCCCCTGCCACGCCCCCGCCTCCCAGTCAGTATGGTGTACGTCATTGCTGTCCTCATCGGGATTGCGGATTAATACCGGGTGCATGCCGGCCTCTAAGGCGCCGGTCAGCTCGTTGTCGTCCCCGTCTCCGATGTAGAGGCAATCTTCCGGTCTGACCGCCAGTTGTTCAATAGCCATCTGGTAGATACGCGGGTCGGGTTTCTGTATACCGACCGCGCATGAGAATATGGCCACATCCAGAAAAGGGGCGATAGGCATGTCTTTATAAATCTTGGGAATAGAAGCCGCACAATCGGTGATAAGGCCCGTCTTGTAGCCGTTTGATTTCAGATTGGAAAGCACTTCGATGGCATGGGGACGAGGTCTTACCGAACTTGCCGTATAGTTGAAGTGGGTCTGTACTTCCTGTTCAATCCGGGCGTCTTCTGCGTGTATTCCCAGCTTATCGCATATGTACCTGATGTTCTCCTCGTAACTCTGGAAAATCCCCACACCTCGCTCGTTCTGTGTGGCGAACCATAACTGAATGAAATCGTCCGGGGGTATGGATAGTGCCGAAGCTATCCGCCGCAGGGATTCCGTATATCCCCGCAGAGACAGCTTATAAATTAATGTCCCGAAAAGGTCGAAGATGACGGCTTTATATCTCATTTTATTCTCCAAGCAGATTCAGCACTTCACTTAATGACGTGATTTCCGGGCCATCCCATTTTTCACGTAACGGGGTATCTTCAATTTCGTCAGGTACGTAGATACGGATAGCCTGCATGCCGAGTTTCGAAGCGTTAGCCAGTTCCTGTCTAATTCCATCGGCTATGTACAGGCAATTTTCTGGATTGACATCAAGTTCCTTCAACGCCATCCGGAATATGCGCGGGTCAGCCTTATTCATGCCCGCGGAGCATGAAAAGACAGTCACGTCAATTAATGGGGCAAACGGCGTATCCTTCCAGATTATCGGCAAATCAGAAGCACAGTCACTTATAAGTCCGATTTTGTAGTCGTTCGACTTCAGATAGGTAAGTAGCTCTATGGCTCCTTCACGGGGTATCATCACCCTCCGTTTCGTTACGTTACATGGAATAACGGCAGCTTCGTTGATATCGTCTTCATTTATATCTATTCCAAGCTGCTCGCACACCTGTTTGTTAAGGGTTTGATAGTCTAAAATCCCTGTGCCCAACCCTCCCGATTGCTCGAACCATAATTTCAAGAAGTCCTCGGTCGGTGCGGAGAGAACCTTAGCCATTTCTCTGGCTGCGGCTGTGTAGTCAGCCCAGGTAGGCCCGTATATTAAGGTCCCGCCCAGGTCGAAGATGACCGCTTCATATTTCTGATTTATAAACCTCACCCCCTTTGTTACCTCTTCTTTTCTTCTCTGTCATTGCGAGGAGCCTAACGACGAAGCAATCTCAAAAACCGGCAATAGAGATGGCTTCGTCCTTCTGCCGAAGGACTCGCAATGACAATAGATAAAATTGAGACATTTATTTTTAGAAGAGGGGTTTCTCCCCTCTATCAGCCGACTTTGTTGACATAATGTGGAAAACAATTCGAAGCTAACCAGATACGAATTGTTTCCCCAAATTGCTGTAATGGGGTTTAGGCGTCACTCTCCGCCCTTCCATATCACCCCGCCCTCCGGCAGGACGAACAGGTCTTCGCCGGCCAGCTTGGCCTGGAGGGTGTCCCTCAGCGCGGCGATGTGGACGCGTATCTGGTTCATGGTATCGCGCTCGCGGATGGTCGCCTGGTTGTCCTCCAACGACTGAAAATCGATGGTGACGCAGAAGGGTGTCCCCAGCTCGTCCTGGCGCCGGTAGCGCCGCCCGATACTCTGAGTGTCGTCATACTGTGTCATGAAGCACGGTCGGAGGTCGGTATAGACGTCTTTGGCCAGTGCCGTCAGGTTTTCCTTCCGACTCAGGGGCAGCACGGCCACTTTAAACGGGGCGATATCGGGGTTGAAGCGAAAAAGCACCCTGAGTTCTCCCCTGACCGTTTCTTCATCGTAGGCGTCGCACAGCACGGCCAGTACAGAGCGGTCGACCCCTACCGAAGGCTCGATGATAAAAGGGACGATGTGCTCTTTGGTCTCTTCGTCGAGGTAGGTCAGGCCCTTGCCGGTGTGCTCCATATGCTGCTTCAGGTCAAAGTCGGTGCGGTTGGCCACGCCTTCCAGCTCTGACCAGCCCATCGGGAAATTATAGTCGATGTCATAGCACTTGCGGGCATAGTGGGCCAGTTCTTCCTCCGAGTGCTCGCGCAGGCGGAGGTTCTCCTTTTTAATGCCCAGCTTCATGTACCAGTTAAGCCGTTCCTCGAGCCAGTAGTCGAACCACTTATCGTCCGTCCCCGGTTTGACGAAGTACTCAATCTCCATCAGCTCGAATTCACGACTTCTGAAGATGAAGTTGCCGGTGGTAATCTCGTTTCTGAAGGCCTTGCCTATCTGGGCGATGCCGAAGGGCAGCCTCTTGCGGCTGGTATTGACGGCGTTCTGGAAGTTGACGAAGATGCCCTGGGCCGTTTCCGGGCGCAGGTATACCACGTTGGCCTCTTCCTCCACCGGCCCCATGAAGGTCTTGAACATCAGGTTGAATTGGTGGGGCTCAGTCAGTTCGCCGCCGCACTTGGGGCATTTATCTTCCTGCAAATCATCGGCTCGCCATCTCAGATGGCAGCTTTTACACTCTACCAGCGGGTCGGAGAACTGTAAAAGATGTCCGCTGGCCTCCCAGACTTTGGGGTGCATTAATATACTGGTATCAAGTCCCACCATGTCATCACGCTCCTGGACCACGGAGCGCCACCAGGCTTCTTTGATATTGCGCTTAAGCTCGACACCTATCGGACCGTAGTCCCAGCAGCTTGATAGTCCCCCGTAGATATCGCTGCTGGGGAAGATAAAGCCGCGTCGCTGACAGAGCGAAACGAGCTTTTCCATGGTAAGCTTACCTGAATGCTGTTCTGACATCTTAATCACTCCTGGAGACTTTTACTGTGTAATCGGCGAAACTGCCGGATGGTCTGAATAAAGAATATACCCAGAATAATGGCACCCAATACCATGATAATCAGTGCAAATACCCACAGGGGTATAAGCCTTATCTGATATGCATTGTAAAGGAAAACATCCAGCATTGCAAAGATAAGAATTACTTGGGGCAATATTACCATATTCCCCATAACCGGCAGCACTTTTTTCAGCGGTGTACCTTCCGTCGATATGTTACGCATGCTCATGATGGCCATCCTGACGAAGGCATAGGCCATTAGAATGATAATGAATTGCGGGATAAGCAGCCAGACAGCGATGGCACCACGGCCAATCCAGCTATCCGGTACGCCGTTGGAGAAACGATAAGCCACCTCTGGCGGCAGCAGGTGATAGAAATAGGCGGTCAGGACTATTGAGAGAAGAAGGAGTGATACCGGTAATATGATGTATTTCCACCGGAAGGTTATATCATTCTCTGAGCCTTTATCGTTTGACGGTTGGGTTGGGCTGATGGCGGTCACCTGACTATGAGCTATTACTAATAAAGATTAGCAGCTTTGAAACTCAGGTGTCAAAATGGCCTGAGAGCACCTAATCAAAAAAGCTCTTACCCAGGTCACCTTCGTTGGAGTAACCCCGGCTCTCCCAGTAGCCTTTGTAGTTGACGTCGTCGGATAGTTCTATCTGGGTTACCCATTTTATCCATTTGTAGCCCCACTTACTTTCGGCTACAAGCTGGAAGGGGAAGCCTCTTTCCGGCGGGATGGTAACGTCGTTCATCTTGTGGGCTAGCATGATATCGTTGTCCATGACGTACTCTATGGGGAAGGAGGTCGTATAGCCGTCATAGGCGTGGAAGATGACCACTTTAGCCTCGGGTAGGGGATTCGACTGTTCCACTATATCCCTGACCAGCACGCCTTCCCAGAGCAGGTTCACCGCCCATCCCTCGACGCAGTTCAGCCTGACGACTTTCTGGTAATTATCGTAGTCCTTAACAACATCATCATAGGTGTAGCTTGCTGGTTTCTCAACCAGGCCGGTGACGTTCAGTTGATAGTTCTCGATATCCACGTACTGTGGACCTTTTATAGAGTTCTCTCTGAAATCGTTAACAGAGGAAAGATTTTCACCCTTGTATTCTCTCACTTCTACACCCTCCAGTTCCGCAACTTGGCCTTTACTCGGGCCGAAGAAAACAATGCCGGAAACGAAAGCCACAATAATGACCACGACAACGGCAGAGCCGATAACCGTTCTCTTTTTCACGTAAACAACCCCCATACGTAAAAATAGAATATCATATGATATCTATTTTGAGTTTAAGGTGGTGGAAGGGGGCTGTATGTGACTTCTATCTCATCCGAAGGCGGTTAAGCCTGCCAAAAGCCTTCTGCTTCTCGCTTAAGCCAAGTTTGGTTCTGCCGATAGCCCGTGAGAGCAGCTCGATGCTCTGGTCGTAGGTCTGGCGGTCGACAGGG
>Ga0209427_10001499_pt1 | contig 26933 bp, 31 predicted proteins | sample DeeMarSWOR136_30_FD_187465 | JGI IMG/M metagenome (GOLD analysis project Ga0209427, IMG submission 187465) | Marine sediment microbial communities from White Oak River estuary, North Carolina - WOR-1-36_30 (SPAdes) (version 2) | ecosystem: Environmental > Aquatic > Marine > Intertidal zone >...
AACAGTTGTACTGCAGTTGGGGTTTGTGACGATGGCGCCGTCCCACTTTCTTTTTCTGCGTTGTTCCTCAATGAGGCTGACATGGCTGCAGTTTATTTCAGGATTTATCATAGGAACATCAGGGTCCATTCTGTGGGCAGAGGCGTTGCTTACCACAACGTATCCTGCAGAGGCGAAATCTTCCTCTACTTTTCTGGCTACAGCGGAGGGTAATGCTGAGAAGACTATGTCAACGTCCTTAACAGCTTTTGGTTCTATGTCTACTACATCCATTTGGGCGACAGCTTCCGGCATAGGTGTTGATTGTCTCCATCTTGATGCCTCACCGTATGTTCTTCCTTTGCTTCTTTCAGAGGCTGCCACAACTGAAGTCTTGAACCATGGGTGCCTGTCTAGCAGTTGAACGAAAATCTGGCCGACGTTGCCTGTTGCTCCTAAAACAGCTGCTTTCAACATTTTAGTCACCTTTTAAAGCGTTCCTAACTAATTTTATGACTTTCTCTCTTTCCTTCCAGTTTATGAATAGCATAATGCTGGATGTGATTGTAATCAGACCGAAGATGTTGAGGGCATTCAATCTCAGAGCCTCAGCTATTCTTCCTGTGAGACCCGGTGTCTTTTCCAGATCGACACCCTTGATCTTAAGAAAGGCTAGTTGTTTTCTGACAGACATGGCTAGGGTTTCCTCGTGTTTTAGGATTACTTCATGAACTTTTTCGAGAAGCAGATTCGAATTAGAGTTCTCTGAAGCGTAGAGTATCATGGAGTCATAGTTCACGGATAATCCCAACAATTCTGCGTGGTTTTTCACTGTTTCAGTCAGCTCTTTTATTACTTGAGGCTGTTCGGCGACACCTTTGCCTACAACTGTGATAGACATGGCCGGAGATGGGTTTGCCAGAGCTACATCCAGCTCGGTTGACAGTGCTCCCGTGATTACTGTGCCTTCTGCGTTTAGATTGCCGTGAGTGTGCCTGATTACCCTAACTTTTACTGATGAATCCTTGTATCGCAGAGCCTTCCTGTGAATGAACTTGGTGCCCGAATCCGCTAATCCAACCAAAGTGTTTACATCAATTTCTGGAAGCCTTTTCGGGTTGCCTATTATCTTGGGATCGGCAGACATAATTCCTTCAGCGTCGGTAACCATGATGAGTTCATCCGCTTCCAAAGCCTTCGCTAAGATGAAGGCGGTTGTATCGCTTCCACCCCTCCCCAAAGTAGTTACTTTGTTGTCTTTTGTTCTTCCCACGAAGCCTGCAATCACGGGTATGACACCTTTCTCTACGAGGGGAAGCACGTTCTGTCTAGCGCTTTCGTAGCATGTGTCCAAAATTGGGTTGGCATCTGAGAAAACATCGTCTGTTATGATGGGCCATTCCGGGTCGTGGGGATCCACGTAACGGGAGTTTACGCCTTGTGCTTTCAATGCGGCTGCGATGATTCTGATGCTGGTTCTTTCTCCCATGGCCAGAATCTCATCTAAATCTTTCTTATGTAACCTGCCGTTAGAGCTGTTTTTGGCGGCGTTAAAAAGCGTGTCAGTTGTTTTTCCCATAGCCGAAACGATCACGGCGATTTGGGTACCCTTCTTGGCTTCTTCAGCCACTGCCGTAACTGCTCTCAATATCCGTTCGTGATCTGCGAGGCTGGATCCTCCAAATTTGACCACGATTCTCTTGCGGTTTTTTTCATGATTTTGTATCATAACAACTAAACCCTCCATGAAGCCCAGAAAGCTAAGATGCGAAATTTTTTAGCTAGCTGGGCCTAATTATAAAAGAAATAGCCAAAGCTATAGAAACGCCAAGAAGTGTTCGTTGAAGTCATCGAATGGCTATTCATAGGCCCAAGTTCCTTTGCCTGAGAAGAGAGAAGATCTTCTTATATAAAAGATTATCGTAGTGGAAAGATAGAGTTGAAAAACGACTATACTTTGTGTAAACCCACTTGAATCTTGAATGCCTAAGCATATTTTCTAAGATACTCTTTAGCTTCGTTGACATTCTGGAAACAGTATTTGATCTCCTTGAAGCTCTGCCTCAATTTGATGACATCCTTTCTCACTTCAGCAGGCGTCCTCTTGTCCTTTATCACTTCCAAGATCAGAGAACACAGGCGTTCTATGTCTCCTTCTTTGAAGCCTCTTCTAGTCACATCCTGAAAACCTATCCTGAGACCCGACGGATCACCACGGTTGTGCTGATTATCATAGGGCAGAAGATTCTTGTTCAAAATTACATTAGCTTCCTCAAGATTAGAGGCAAGTTTTTGTCCTCCACCGTAATCTCGAACATCAACAGCGATCTGATGTGAACGAGTGAAACCATTCTTTCTTCCCAGAACCTTCACACCATTTTCGAACAGATACCTACCCGCCGTCTGAGCGTTCTTAATCGTCTGCTTAGCCAGCTCCTTACCATAAAGTTTCAGTTCCAAGGCTGCTAAACCCAAGGCAGGAAGCCTCCCAAGATGGGTGTTCGAGGTAGTCAATGGAAAGACCGCGTGCTGCACCTTCTTAATCGCCTTTTTCATCCTTTCATCTTCACAATTCGCGAGGATAACCCCGCCTTGAGGCCCTGGAAAAGTCTTGTGGGTCGACGCAGTTATGAAATCCACTCCTTCCCCAAAAGGGTCCTGAAATTCTCCTCCGGCAATCAGACCCAACACATGAGCTGCATCATAAACAACGTAAGCGCCCGTCTCTTTAGCAACCTTTGCCAGCTCTTTAATGGGATGAGGAAACTGGAAGACGCTGCCTCCGAAAGTCACTATGCCTGGTCTAGTTGCGTCAATTATAGTCGCAGACTTTTCCGAGTCAATGTTCAATTCATCTATATTATAAGCATGATTGATAGTCTCCAACCCCAAGACCCTGCCAGCTAGACCCGAGTAGTCATGGGTAATATGAGCCCCAGCGCTTAGGGGCAAGACCACCATCCGGTTATTTTTTGTCGCCAATGAGATGCCTTTAAAGGTGGCAAGATTCGCGTGGGTACCTGAAACGAGCCTCACGTCAGCCCAGTTGCATCCGAACAGGACTTTCATCAGATCCGCTGTGTAATTCTCGATTTGTGTCATGTATTTCTGTCCCTGATAATGCCGCACTTTAACGTGCCCCTCAAGGTCATTCTCTCCTTCGGCGTATCTGGACTCCAAGTCCTGTGACAAACACAACATCTCCTCTACTGCTGGAGACTTGAGGCCCTCGCTTGCAATCAGATTTATACACTCTTCTCCTCTGTATCGTTCATGGTTCTCGCTGGCATCAATTAACGCAAGAGCCGACTTCAAAAATTTATCTTCCACCGCCCGGTTTCCTCCCAAAATCTCTTCAGGGCATTTTGTTGGTTTCTGAGCACTACCTTGCTTATTTATATTTCTTTGCACGAAAACTGTACCAACTGATTGTAACTTCGAAAGGCTTCTTTTGATGATTTCACATGAAAAACTGCGATATATCAGCAGTCAATATTTTGATTTCATAAAGCTTTTCTTTATTTTTAATATCGATTTAAATGGGGCAAGCAATGAGTAAGAAGAAACTTCACTATGGTGTGCGCCTAACCATGGATCAGTTGAAGTACTTGAAGACTGTTGGTAAGCCTTCCGAGTGGATACGGGAAGCAGTAGACGAAAAGAAAAGACGCGAAGAGAAGCATAGATTAAGATAAACGAGGCTGGACAACGCAAATCAGCACAGATAATTTGAAGTTCGATCCTACGAACCTCCAAACTGAACCAAAATAAACAAGACCCAGCCACAAGTTTTCCCAGCTTTTCATTCACAGGCACTTATCTTGTAACATATTTGCCCAAACGCGTTTGAAATTTCTGAACTTCACCACAATCAAATTCTTGAGAATTAATCGGTAGTAAAAGCCAAAAGATTTCTGTCGGAAAAATTCTTTTTGAAAAAGATTTTCCTCAATAAAGTGTCGGATTAATTAAAGATTATCGATTTTGATCCGACACATTTTTATAGGCGGTCAGCGAAATCCTCTCATAGAGAGTGGTATTGTGTCGGGATATGACGGTAAAAAACCGGAAACAAAAGAGGAATTCATCAATTTGCTAGCGACAGCCAAGAAAGAGGAAAGGAAAATAAGGAGGTCTCGGGGGAGCAGGTCGACAAAACCGACAATTAAGGGTACGGCTGAAATCATGGGGATTCATCGTGACACTCTGTATCAGTGGATGAGAGAGTTTGATGTTGACTTTTCGGATGTAGATGAGAGGAAACTATTTTTTGAAGAAGCCACGAAGCGCAAAGAGCATACTTATCTGATTGGGGAGGCTTTGATGGGTGAGGGAACAGAAGTTGCCCATGTAGATTTGCTGATTGGAGACAAGGAAGGTCCCATTGGTGAAGCTTTTGCCAACGGCTTGTCAAACTTGTCTGCTGGTCACACCCCGCTTCTAGCAGTTATCAGACCGAATCTTCCACCTAAACCTCACACTCTTCTTGTGCCAAAGGTTACTGTAAAAAACATGGAGCAGACAGGAAAAATCTTTGGTCCTGCTCAGGCAGCCGTGGCAAAGGCGGTTGCTGACGCTGTTGAGGAGGGGATTATTCCGGAGGATAAGGTTGACGAATGGGTGATCATATGCAGCGTCTTTGTTCATCCACAGGCTAAGGATTACCGTAGCATCTATCATTATAATTATGGAGCCACAAAACTGGCGTTGAAGAGAGCTTTAGAGAATTATCCTTCGTTGAAGAAAATCATGTATGATAAAGACAGAGCGAAGCATCCGATAATGGGTTTCAAAGTGCCTAGACTGTGGAGGCCACCATACTTGCAGATAGCCCTCGACATTCCCAGCTTGGAAAGCGTGAATAAGATCATAGGTGAACTGCCGGAGAGCGACAGAATCATACTGGAGGTTGGCACACCTCTGCTGAAGAAATATGGCGTGAACATCATCCGTGACCTGAGGAAAGTAGCTAAAGACATGTTCATCGTAGCGGATCTTAAGACATTGGATGTCGGAAAAGTGGAGGTTGACCTAGCCTTCGAGGAAACAGCCGATGCCGTTGTAGTCTCTGGGTTAGCAGCCCCAGAAACGATAGACAAATTCATTGAAGAAGCAAAAAGGCTGGGAATCTACGCAGTAGTGGACATGATGAACGTCGAGGATCCTGTCGGGAAGCTTCAGGCCCTCAAAAGATTACCTGATGTTGTGATTCTCCACCGCGGAATAGACGTGGAAACAACGGGTAAGACTCGATGGGAAATAATTAAGGATATGCGGCAAACCTTCTCGGACAAGAAGTTTTTGGTAGCAGTTGCTGGCGGAATAACTCCTGAGACAGCGCCTGAAGCGTTAGCAAATGGTGCAGACATTATCATTGTTGGAAGGTACATAACGCAATCAAAGGATGTAGAGCGGGCAACCAGAGAATTCTTGAAGAGTACAAGAGATATGGCGGAGGACATTGACCTCTTCAGGGTACACGTAGAATAGGGACGAAATCCCTTCTCAATTACTTTTTTGTTCCTAGCATAGTTTGGCTATTGCGTCGATTTCTAGTAGCACTCCAGCCATGAGACCTGCTTGTACTGTAGTTCTCGCTGGAGGATTTTTGTCAAAATATTTGCTGTAGACCCGATTGAAAGTTTGAAAGTCGTTGAGGTTACTGAGGAACACCGAAGTTTTCACGACATCGCTTAAACTTAGGTCAACGCTTTCAAGGATGTCCTTCAGGTTCTCTAACACCTGAACTGTTTGCGCCTCAATTCCGCCATCAACAACCTTTGAGGATTTCGGGTCAATGGCTATTTGACCAGAGATGAAAACGAAATCGCCGCTGATTACAGCCTGCGAGTAAGGACCCACAGGCTTGGGAGCCTTTTCCGTGAAAACAGTTTTTTTAGCCAATTGTATCAATCCTCACTAAGGTTTCAGTTAAAAGACAATATATTATTTGGGAAAACATTGGTGTAATGTTATGTTTTTGGGAAGCAATACTAGCTAAATCAAACTTTTAAGGGTGGTTAATCTTTGGCTGTTAAAGTTTCTTTTTAATCAACAATAGATATTTAAACCTAGAAAACAGAATACTAGAAATATTGGTGAAAAAATATGCCCAAAATTAAAGCAACCGCAAAATTGGTTGAAAACGTTCAGACAATCGCGGATAACTCGAGAGGTCACAGCGTAGTTTTGGACCTAGGAACCGCAAAAGGTGGAGACAACACAGGACCATCAGCATTGGAACTGGCGATCATGGCTCTAGCTGACTGCGCAGTAACAATATTCGCCGACGTTTGCAAAAAAAGCAATGTAGAAATCAGCAAAATGGAGGTCGTGGCAGAAGCAGACAAGCCCGCGGACTCGCCTAGATTAACTGGTGTGAACATGAAAATCACCGTAACTTCCAAAGCGAGAGAACAAAAACTTAACGCTGTCTGGAGGAGAACAGAAGCAAACTGTCCTGTCGTATCTATCTTCCAAGATAACATACCCATAAAAGTTGGATTTGAAACAATCACTGAGTAACTCTCCTTATTCAGCGAATCTTCACCAAGGTCTTTTTATCGACCTTTTTCAGTCGCGTTACTGTAGAGAAGCTGGTTGAGTATAGAAGTTTGCTACTTTTACTTTCACTTGGGTCTGTTTAGGGTAATCTTGTTCGTTGAATCGCTTGGCTTTTAAACCTCTTCGGTAGAACCGAGAGAATCGGTGAGTGCTTGGAGAGATTTCGTTGCCGAAGAGCCTTCCAAGATGTTTTGAAGCAGTGTCGAGAAACAACGAGGAAATTTGAGGGCTCAGAGGAAACCTTGAAGCATATCCTACAGGTAGAGGAAACTCTGGAGAGACTAGTGGCTGAACTAAACTAGCAGAAAGTTTTTTAGCTCCAGTGAAACCTGTCAATGATTAAAAGAATAGGGTTTACCATGAGATTCGTTGATGCTCACATTCACCTTGCAGACAGTAAGTACGCACCGAATGTTGGAGAAATCGTGGAAGACGCAAAACAATTAAACGTTTTTGCTTTGGTCGCCAATTCTATGGACCTAGAATCAAGTCGTCAAAGCCTTCGGTTAGCTGAGAAATATCCTGATCATGTATATGCTGCTCTGGGAATTCATCCTTGGAACACCAAAAATCTAGGCTCCACTGAAATACAGGAGACAATCGATCTGATTTTCGAGAATGGAGAGAACCGACAAAGAGTAGTGGCTGTTGGGGAGATAGGTTTAGATTCCAGTTACTCGGGAAGCGGAGAACCCACAGAAGCCCAGCTGCAAGTCTTCCATAAGATGCTTTCCGCGGCTGAAAAGTTATCTTTACCCGTGATAATACATTCTAGAGGAACCACCAGCCAAATTTTGAGCTTGCTTCCGTCCTACAAAATCAAAAAGGTTCTTCTGCATTGGTTCAGTCAGCCCCACAGCCTAATCCCCACAATAGTGGACCGCGGCTACTACATCACCGAGGGGCCACCCTCAGTATTCTCAAACGGCATCCGAGAAGTCATTATGCGCATACCCTTAACGAATATTATGACAGAAACGGATGGACCTGTTCGTTTCAGGGGTCCGTTTAAGGGTAAGCTGACTACGCCTTCTTTCATTCCCACCGTAGTTGAAGCCATAGCTCAGCTGAAAGGAAAAGAAAAAACTGAGGTTGCAGACCAGATTTTCCAGAATTTCATTGACTTTTTTGGAGTAGAAGGCGTAAGGGATAAAAGGCATGATGAGGGGACAATTCAGGATTAAAAAGGATGAAGGAACTGCTTACAGGGAGGACGTGGTGAAAGTTTGGGAAAAGTGCGCACCGAACAGGTGAAGAGGATAGCTCGAGAGTTGCTAGACAGGTATCCGAGCAAATTTACAACGGATTTTGAAAACAACAAAAAACTTGTGGAAGCTCTCACAAACATTTCTTCAACAAAACTAAGAAACAGGGTAGCCGGTTACACCGCTCGATTGGCAGGCACAATTTATGGTTCGGAAGCTCCCGAACCGGAGGAAGAATAGAGAAACTTGCGATGTTAAAGAGAGCACTGTTCTCTTACTTCTTCTTTAAGTTCTGTCAAATATTTTTATAACCACTTACATATCTCATGAATAAACGAAACAAACTGAAAAGGAGGGGAAACCTGATTGTCAACGATGGATGGTTATCGAAAAGGCTGGGCTAGTCGTTATCTCAGGGAGGCAAAGGCAGAGTTGACTGCGGCTAAAAAAACGCCTTACATGGCGGCAGGTTTTATCATTGAAGCCCTGACAAAAGCCCAGGCGGCTATTTATTATAGCCTAGGGGATCCCGCTTTTATCGTGCCGATAGTCCATGAGACCCTCCGAACCAGACAGCATGTTGAAGAACCAGTCTTGAACTTTCTCGTTGAGCTTGAAAAAACCCTCCAACAATTGGCACAGGACCCTAAATCGGATAACGAAAAGACGATGGAACAGGTGAACGATATAATTGAATTCACGTCTGAGATAGTGGAGCTTTTCGGAGGCGAAAGCTCGTAGTTTACGAGAGAGTTAGAGATGGTTGTAAATATAGAAGTTAGGTTTTTGGGGATATTCCAACGGCTTTCCGGAAAAAAACGTTTTCATTTGAAGCTGGAGGAACCGGCAACCGTTAGAAACGTTATAATTAAGCTTACGGAAACTTTTTCATCCGAGTTAAAGCGGGGTCTAGTTGACTCACAGCTTGATGACCCCAGACCAAACGCTTTGATTCTCGTTGGAGGAAAGGAGATCGGCGTGTTACAGGGGCTTGAAACTGAGGTCAAAGATGCTGAGGAAATTGTTTTAGTTCCGATGGTTCATGGCGGTTGATACCCCTTCTCCAAGCAACTCTGGTTCATCCAAAGATCGCTAACTGAGTGGTGTAATGTTCTCTAGTTTAGTCAATTCTACATTAATATAACTGTTTATTTGTCTACGTGAAAACTTGCAATAAAAATGATGTGAAATGCGTGTTGACGGACTATCCCCTTTATATGCTTATTATATACGCTGAGTAAGAATTCAAAATAATATTGTTATATACCAAAAAGCCTGTCAAAATTCGTTACCCTCATTTGAGCTTATATTAACTCTCGTTTTGATAACCTATATAGATTACAAACCCCATATGCCTGATTGCCCGAGTTGGGGAGCACGCTTGGATAGGTCGGCTAGGCACGGTTGGTTGCCCGGTAGTCGGCTATGGTCTGTCTCACGCGATCACATCAACTGAGGTGGGTTGTGGCTGGCAACTGACAACGAATCGCCACAACTGACCTACCTAGGCTTTGACCTAGCTCGGGCATTTCTATTTTAGGGTAAACAGATGTTTTCTGTAATTTGCTGCTCTAGAGAGTGCGTGTAACTAACTGCTTTAACTATGTAACAAAATGAAATACAAAAATGGGGGTAACATTATAGAAATTTTTTTGTTTACTTCATAGAAAGGGGCAGTTGCTTTGCCATTACGAAGGCGTCTTCTCCGTTCGCATAGTAGTTTCTGGCCGTTCGTGCGATTTCAAACCCCAATTTCTTGTAAAGCCCTACAGCGGGCAGATTGCTTTCCCTAACCTCCAAGTAACACTCCTTTGCATTGTAGTTCACCATGGCTTGTGTCGCTTCTCGCATTAGCGCATAACCGATTCCCTTCTGCTGATGATTAGGTAGGACAGCAATGGAGATCACATGACCCCTCCTTGTTATTCCCAGCAGTTTAAAACTCGGAATTCCGGTTTCGATGCGGCACATAATGTAGCCCACTATCTCTCTGTTGGCTTCAGCTACGATGAATGTTTCTGGGAAGCGTTTGTACAAATTCATGAAAAATAGGGTTGTGTAGTTTTCGGGAAGACATGCTCGGTTTATTCGAATTACCCCTTCTAAATCAGAGGGCTTAAACCGTCTAAACTTATAGTTAACTTCCAAAACCATAGTCAACCATGCCTTCTCCTGCTTTTCCACTCAACCAACATCAGAGTTGAAATGGGTGTAAGTAAACAAAAGTAAATATACCTTACTCTTTCCGAAAAACAAGCCTTTGCTTCAACGTTTATAGACTCAGCAGCTTTTGCGCGTTTACTCCATTTTCTGTTCTTTAGGTCAACCATTAAATTGAAGAAATGTTTTTGAAAATAAGATCACTTTCACTGATCTCTCCCCTCTCTGTAGTCATATGTTGTGCCACATAGTTTAAAACAACTCATCGAGAACTCCATATCAAATATCGAAAGGATAATTGAATCATTGAAAAAAGGTGATGCTAAAATGGAAGATAACGATTTGAAAAACCTTCCCGGCGTCGGACCTGCCACAGCCAACAAACTCAAATCCTCCGGATTCACAACGGCAGAGGCAATTGCCGTGACTCCACCCAAAGACATAGCAGAAAAGACAGGAATAGGATTCAACACCGTCCTTAACATTGTGACAAGCGCCAGAGAAAAACTGGGCGTCGACTTCATAACAGCAGAAGAACTGTGGAAAAAAAGACAGGAGATGCTCAGGTGCTCCACAGGCTCCAATAACCTAAACGAGCTTTTGGGAGGCGGACTCGAAACCCAGGCCATGACCGAACTCATAGGCGAGTATGGAGTGGGCAAAACCCAGATTTCTCTAACGCTCTGCGTTATGGTCCAGCTTCCAGTAGAGCAGGGAGGACTAAATGGAAACGCGGTTTACATCGATACTGAGGGAACTTTTATTCCTGAACGAGTTTTCCAGATAGCTGAATCGTTAGGACTTGATCCCCACGAAACTTTGGGAAACATCTTTCTAGCTCGGGCTTACAACAGCAGCCATCAATGTTTGCTGACAGAGCATCTCTTCAAGTTTTGTCCAGAAAACAATGTAAAACTAGTTGTCGTAGACTCGATGATTGGACACTTCAGAGGCGAATACGTTGGCAGAGAAAATCTTGCAGAACGCCAACAGAAACTTAACAGCCAACTCCACAAACTGCTGAGGCTAACAGAAGCATATAACATAGCAGTCGTGGTTACAAATCAGGTTCAGGCTAACCCTACAGCATTTTTCGGAGACCCCAACAGACCAGCAGGCGGAAACGTAATGGCACATGCCTGTACACATAGAGTCTACCTGAGGAAAGGAGGAAAAGGAACCAGAATCGCCACAGTCATAGACTCTCCTTACCTGCCAGAAAATAAGACGCGATTCAAGATTACAGAGAAAGGCGTTGAGGACGCTGAAGAATAAAATTTGCCGAAATTAGTGCTCTTAATTCTGGAAAGGACCTCTTTGGCGCGACGGTATGGATGATCTTTCAGGTTAGGGGAGATGTTACGTTAAGCTGGTTACTTTTTTGTAATCAAAGTCGTCATTTAGGATCGAGTCTTTGTATTTGGTGATGTCTGTTTCTTGGTTCATTAGTCTCTTTATTGATGTGACACCTTTTTTGTCTCCTAAAAGTATGGCTCCCACAATTTTCCCTTTGTCCAAAACGAGTTTTTTGTAGACGCCTTTTTTCTTATCTGTTTTTTTGATCTCTTCGTACTTCGGTTCCTCGGCGTTGACGAGCCCCATAGAAGTCAGTTCTACGTCAACAATCTTCAATGTGTTGGATGGAATAGTCCCTGTATAGACGTTATGTTCCATCCCCAGAATGTTTGCGGCTGCTATACTTGCTTGTTCCAACGCAGCAGGGATTATGCCATAAACTATTCCTTCGAATTCTGCTACATCTCCAACGGCATACACGTCGTCGGCACTGGTTCGCAGATGTCCGTCAACAATGATGCCTCTGTTAACTTTGATTTCTGCTTCCAAAGCCAATCCAGTGTTTGATCTCATTCCGGCAGAAATCAAAACAAGGTCTCCAGAAAGTTCTTCTCCGCTGTCAAGCAAGATGCCAGAAACCGTTTCTCTGCCCAAAAGTTCAATGGTTTTGGCGCCTAAAACGATGTTTATGCCGCGAGATGCAATTCGATTCTTCAAAATTGTTGCTCCATCCGAGTCTAGTTGTCTAGGCAATAGTCTCGGGAACATCTCTACAACCTCTACTTGCTGACCCAGTTTCTTCAAGGAAGAGGCAAATTCTAAACCCAGAAGCCCGCCGCCAATGATAATGACTTTCTTGGTCTTTTCAGTGAACTCTTTTATGCTCAGGGCATCTCTGATGGAGCGTAGTGTGAATACTCCGGTCTTTTCTACACCTTTGATGAGGGGAACGAATGAGTGCCCTCCGTTTGCCAAGAGAAGTTTGTCATAGTTTACTCTTGATCCGTCCTCCAGCAGTAGTTCCTTTCTCTCTGTATCAATGCTTAATGCCTTCTTGTTCAGTTGAACGTTGATTCCTTTCTTTTCGTACCACTCCTCAGAAAACATGTAGACCTCTCGGGGTTTAGCTTCCCCTGACAGAACTTCGTATAGTCTGGGGCGAGGATAATAATGATGACTTTCGTCTGTGTAAATGGAGACTCGTGTTTCCGGATTTTTCTCTTTTATGATTCTTGCTGCTGTTATGCCAGCAACACCATTACCGACAATAACTACGTTCAGGGAAGGCGACAAATGTTTTATCTCCCATTTTGTAAGAAAAACTTGTTATTCGATTCTTATAGTTGCTTCCTTTACCGTGCTGTCGCTTAATTGATATGCGGCTAGGTTGCCGTCAGTTGAAGACAAGATAAGCCAGAGGGCGTCCCCCCACAATTTCATATATTTGATGTCAATCGGCGAAGGAGCAGCCGGTGCTGGATGAGAGTGAAACAGACCAATGAAATCTAAATCCTCGTCCTCCGCTTCAGTGAAGGCGGCAGCAACCTTTACCGGGTCTATTTCAAACCTCACTGTGGACTGTAACACGTTTGGAGCAAACTCAACTTTTTCAACAACAGCTTCGTTCTGAGACAATTTTCCGAAGAGCATCGCACAAGCTTCAATTGGGTGTACCTTCTTTGCTTCTTGCTTCAACAAATCAACATGGTGACGCAGCAACTGCAAAATCAATGAAAGACACTCCACGAAGTTAAATGAAAGAATATAGTTGTACGCTGCTTTTAGTTTTTCAGTTTTCGGCACACTCGCAATGACGCACCGAAAGTTAGAAATCAAGTTTCGAAGTCGTTTGAACAGGTTTTTTATGTTTGACAAAAACTGACGCTTGTTATACCTTTAGTTTGGACTCCACTTTGTTTTCGGTTTTCTTTACGGGACTAGAAACGTTGTCTACAGCAGTTTTTGCAGATGATGATGGTTTTGTAGGTTCTCTAGTTGATTCTTTCTCCCGACGGGCTGGAGTTTGTTGCATACCAGATGTGATCTTTCCGGTAATTGCATCAATTATCATTGTAGTCTCTTTTTTTGTCTTAACGTTCCGGACAGTAACTTTATACATCGGCTTGTAAATCACAGCACACTCGGAAACCTTGAACAATTCATTGTGGATACACAAAATCTCGGAGGGTCGCTGGACGATTCTCGATTTAAGAATCTCCACTTCTTTTTTAGTGGACATCTCAGCATTTCCAAATTCTTGATCAAGTTTGCTCAGAATTTTTTCAGGTTGCTCCTCAAAAGGTAGGAAGGGAAGCTGTTCAAGTCCAACCTCACGCCACTGCTTGTCAAAGATAATGTGAGCCTTCGCCTCGCGTTTGAAACGACCTACTCCATTTAGTTGGAGTATTTTACAGGGCATCACAAGATGTCCCTTCAAAGATTTGGGTCTTACCTTCTCGCCGAAAATTGTGAGTTCTTGCATTGTATCGTCGACTTGAATGTTGTGGACCCAGTTCTTGGAGTAATCAATACTGTATTCTCCGTCAACAACGACGTACGGTTCAAAGTACTTGTTGATGGAAACAATCTGTACTTCTTCGGGTTTGGGTTTCAGAAAAACAAGCTTGCGGAACAGTTGGGTCTTCATCTTTTCGGCAGTTGCTCTTACTGCTTTTATGTCGATGCGGGACTTGTAGACAATAATCTTTCGTTCAGCTATTTCTTCGGGAATTGCAATATTTTTTGACAATGGAGACTCCCCTAGTTCATATCATAGCATATTAGTTATCGTTTATGAACCCAGACTCAATATTCGTCATCAATTCAAAAATAGAGGCTAACTTACTGCAAAGTATTACGAAAGACCTGGCAATCATTTCTTCATCCGCACCATTAACAGCGGTCATTTCGCCTATGGAACGATTAATAAGTTCCACTCACACTTCAAAACATAGAAGATTTTTGGCAACGGAGATGGGAGCATGGAAGTATACTTCAAGGAAAAGCCCTCACTCAGAAACCCAACTTTAATTGCTGCCTGGCCTGGCATGGGGATGCTGGCTAGGATGTCAGTTGACTACCTGATCCAACAGTTAGACGCAAAACAGTTTGCTGAAATCCGTAGCCCAAGCAACGACATCTACTTCAAGGATGGAATGGGAGAACTCAACCAATACAGACACCGCTTTTACTACTCCAATGGAAAACAAAGTGACCTGATAGTTTGCAGTGGGGAGATTCAGCCCCAATCATTAAGTGAACTACAGGAGCTGGCCAACCAAGTTTTGGATGTCGCTGAGGAGTTTGGCGCTAAACGGGTGTACACTTTCGCAGCCGTTCCCAATCCTCATGATGTGAAGCCACGGGTCTTTGGGGTGGTGAATAAGCCTGAACTCGGAGAGTTTTTGCGGGAAAATGGTGTCCAGTTAGTCAGTGGGGATGGAAGGATCACAGGTCTTAACGGTCTCCTAATAGGCATCGCACAGCAGAGAGAGATAGAGGGCATATGTCTCCTTTGTGAAATAAGATACCTAGACATTCCCCAACCCAAATCAGCTCAAACCGTTCTCAACACGCTAACCAAGATTCTAGGCATCGAAATAGACCTGTCTGAGCTGGAACGCCAAGCTGAAGAGATGGAACAAAAAATAGAGAAAATCAAAGAAAGCAGAACTCCCCAAGAGGATAGATCAAAAGAGCCACGATACATAAGCTAGGCGAAGCGAAAACGTTGGGCACTAGATTGTTGAGTCATTCTCGATGGTTATGGCCTGTTCAATACATACAGGAATACATTTCATGCAAAGGATGCATTCATCCATCTTTACAGGAACCGCCTTAAGGGTTTCTGGATGCTCTATTAGTTCCTGCAGCTCAAAGACCGCAGCTGGGCAAACCTCTACACAAGTACCCTTACCACTGCATCTGTTCCAATCTACAATGACGAAGGGCATGCTTTTCCTCAGTAATGAGTGAAGTACCAGTTCTGTTCTTCCTCTTTATTTGTCCTCGAATGGGATTCAAGGATTTCCGGATTTTTGTATTTGATGAAAACGGATTCTCCCATCTTTAAGTGCTGAATAATTTCCCCAATATTTATCTGTTCAGTTTCTACAACTTCGACGCTTTGGTTCTGATCTTGGGACAAGAAAAAAATCTGAAACAGCAAGTCTGGTGCAACAGGCTTGTTGGTCTTTACTGTTTCTGTAACATTATTGTTCATGGTGATACTCTCTTCTAAAGTCTTCACGGCGATAATTGTCGTAAAATATAGTTAAGATGAGCGTCTACACTGCACCACATTGTATTCAACTGTAAACACCAAATTTTATTACCACATACAATGTAAAAGATAAGTCTAATCGGGGTCTCAAAGATATGTCAGAGAAAACACAGAATTTTGTTGCCCTCAAGCAGGTTTTAACGGAGATTCTTGAGGAGATGTGTACCTTATCTGATTGTCAAAGCGTTGCTATCAGACTACACATTAATGGAGACTACCCATACTATGTTCATGAGGGGTTCCCAGATTTTTTCATTCTTAAGGAGAACAGTCTCTGTGAAAGAGATGATGAAGGCACTCCCATTCTCGATGAAGACGGTAACCCTCTTCTGGAGTGTATGTGTGGAAAAGTCCTCAAGGGACGATTTGATCCACAGCTTTCGTACTTCACAGAGAAGGGAAGCTTCTGGACCAATAGTACAACGCAGCTTTTGGAGTCCACCACAGAGAAAGAGAGACTGACTCGAACCCGAAATATGTGCAATTACAGCGGCTATGAATCGGTGGCTTTGATTCCCATGCGATCGGGTAACAGAATTTTGGGGCTGATTCAGATGAATGATCCTCGTGAAAACATGTTTACTCTAAAAGAGATTGAGAATTACGAGTTTATAGCGGATCGTGTAGGGTCAGTTGTTCTTAGCGCTCTTGAGATTCAAGAGAAAATGGAAGATATTTTCGAGTGGGTAAACAAGTTTAAGAGTGCGTAAAATTAGCTGCGATGCTGCAGTCTTTTGTTGAGACAAATTCTGTGGATGATTGGCTGTTTATTGTGGATTCTGGATGGATTTTGATTTTGGGCGTGTTACTTCCAAGGTTACTGCATAATCGTAGATTCTTGTTTTAACATCCGTATCTATCAGAGAGCGCAAGAAAGAGAGAATGTATTTTTCGAGGAAAACACTCCATTCAGGTCCAAGGTCGTGTTGTAGGTGAAAGATGTCCTTGTTTCCTTGGGTATGATAGAAACATTGGAACCACCTCGCGAAATGTGGACCTCCAAGGTGTTCAGTTATCAAGTAAATGAAGGATTCATAGTTCAAAGCGAGTCCCATGGCGTTTGCAATGTTTATGGCATCTAAAGCTCCGGATTTGGTTCCTGCTTCAGCCAAATTTTCAACTTGGACGGTTTTTAGAATCTCGCGGAGGGTTCGCTGTGGAAAGCTTACGGCATTATTTCTGTCAGTCCACCTGGAGTAAAGGGAGTATTTCCGTAGAAGCTTGTTTAGAAGGACGTTAACGCTAACCCCCTGCCTTGCTGCCTCCTCCTGTAGAACGTTGTCCCAGTCCTTTCTAATTCGGAAAGTCCTTGTAATGGTTTTCTTGTGCGTATCGAAATGATTAACTCTACTCAAAACTAAACCTCTCCATTACTCCCCCAAAATCAATTGATAACAGATTTCAAATTACATTTAATATAGAACTGATTTTAAAGATTTTACTGTTAAACTATACTTCGCGGGCATGCTTCAATATGTGACCTGTTTCTGGCAGAATAAGCTTTTCCATGACAAGTTTGACTGCCTGCGGCGAGCCGGGTATACAGAAGACGGCTTTTCCCTGATCTGTGACGCCGGCTAGGGCTCTAGTCATTATTGCTGCTGAACCAATCTCGTCGAAGCTCAGCTTCCTGAACAACTCTCCAAACCCGGGCAATGTCTTGATCATTAATGGTCTCACAGTTTCAATCGTTACGTCCGTTATGCTGACTCCAGTTCCACCACACACTATGATAGCATCCACCTTTTCTGAGCCTATGGCATTGCTCACATTTTTTCCGATCAAAACTCTGTCATCAGGCAAGATTTCCCTTGAGACTACACTGTGACCAGCATTCTGTAAAAGTTCAACAATCAAGTCTCCTGAGGGATCAGTGAAGGGCTTTCTTTCCTTGAGTTTCTGATAGCGAGATGAACTGGAAACTATGACTGCAAAGCTGAGGTTTCTGGGTGCCTCAGTTTTGTGTTTGCGGGCGGATTCGCTCATGCTGGTTTCTCCTTCACTTTGCGGACTACATGTAAGTCTTGGATGCTGGTACTTGGATACTGTCCATCTGCATCCTTTTCATACTGTTTGGTCATGTCCCAAACCGTTAACAGTGCCGTTGCCGCTGCGGCGAGAGCCTCCATCTCCACTCCTGTCTGTGCTCTGGTTTTAACGGTTGTTTCTACCTCCACTTTGGAGTCATCAACGATCAGCAGTTTAACCTCTACACCAGTTAGGGGTAAGGGGTGACAGAGGGGAATCAGAGAGCTTGTGTTCTTCGCCGCCAAGATTCCGGCGACCTTCGCCACATGAAAGGGATCACCCTTCTCAACCTTTCCTTCTCTGATCAGCCTTATAGTTTCAGGTTTCAGCTTGATTGTTCCCTTTGCCTTGGCTTCCCTGTAAACCTCCGGTTTCGCGGTAACATCAACCATCGACATGTAAACTTTCACCTAATTAGGTATATTTTGATCTAGACTTATTTTGTTTGTTCCCAGAATTCTATGAGTTGTTTGATCAATCTTGCCCTAGGATTTTCGTCGTTATAACGGAAGATGCGGATTCTCCCAAACGTCTTATGGCAGACAAGATTGAAGTTCTCCAGAACCTGCAAATGCTGATTTGTGGTAGCATAATTTAATCCCGCTCGCCTAGCAATCTCTGATATGTTCAGCTCTCCGATTTCAGCCAAAATTCTGAGAATTTTCACGCGCCCTTTAGAAGAGAAAACTTCCTCTATTGCCACTGAACCTCACCGCCTTCTTGCAATAGAATCTTAACAAGCTCCTGTTCCAGATCAGAAGCTGGAACCCGAGACAAACTAATCAATGTGGTCTTTCCTCGTTGCCCAACTCCAGAAACCACTGTTTCTATTATTCCAGCGGCAGAAAGCGCCTGAACGTACTTCCAGAGTTGGGTGTGACCCCGCTGCTTTTCACCATGTTCTTCGCAGACTAGAGCATAAGCTTCCTCCGCGTCTCCCATGGACATGTAAGCTGAATCGGTTTGTTTGAAATGCCGCGCGACACCGAGAAGAAACAATTTTTCGTGAAGACTGAATGCGGGAATCATGTCCCTCCGCACAACCGGATAGACGCTGACAACCGCTTTCCGAACACACTCAGGCGAAACCTCCCGCATCTCCGAAGCGTCAGCATACTTGCCGGCTCGCCACAAAAGCTCAATGACATAACGGGCGTTTCCTCCTTCAGATTTTCCCAGCTCAGCGATGAGACCCAATGTTTGGGCTGGGACGGTTCCCTCTCTGAAGGCAAGATTCACTCGGTCATCAAGAATGTCTTCGAGCTGCGACTCTGAGTATTCCTCCAGCTGGATTATGTTGCGTTGAAGCGTGCTTCTTGTGCTTGGATCCAGCTTTTCCAAGTATTCGGTTTGACGGAGGATGCAGATGAGGGAGAGCCTTTTTGGGGCATTAATTCGGTCTTCTTGGATGCGGGAGAGGTTGTAGACGGGGTCTGAGCCTTCACTGCGGACAAGAGATTCCAGCTCGTCCAAGGTCAGGATTAGATAGGCGTCTTTCTCGTCGAGGACCTGCATAAGCGCTTGCAACAGTTCCTCTGCTGAATAGCCGCGTCTAGGAAAAGTGGGATAGAACTTCATGATGGTTCGTTGAAGAATCAGGAATAGGCTGCCCTTGCATTCGCGGCAGTTAACGTGGACATAGTTGAGGTTGATGTTACGCTGCTTTGCCTCTTTTACTATGTTTAAACCGAAGTGTTGAGAGAGAACCGTTTTGCCTGTTCCAATCTTTCCTATAATCAGGGCGCGTTGGGTCATTTTTCCGGGGCTCTCAACGGCGAAACGGAAAAACTGGTTCAAAAGATTGAGTTGAAGTCTTCTGTGCAGTAGATGCTGTGGAACATAGTTGATGTCAAGTTTGCTTTCATCCTTGAAAACGCTGGAATATCGAGGCATAAATCAGCCCTTCAAACTTCTGAACAATAATTTATGGTTTGTGTCTCTTAAAAAGTATGCTGAGGTCCCAGAAAAGCGAAATAATATGCCTTGATAGACTACAATCTAGCCGAAAATGTCAAAAGAAACTGAAAAACTTGGATGCCTACACTCTTCCCCAATCGTAAGTGAAAAGTTCAAGAATTTGTGTATCTGGCTTTCTCCTAAAACTGTAGCGACATCTCCCGCAATCCGAAATCTAACTTCTGATTTCTACTTTCTCCAATAATTGATTAGCTAAATTGGTTTATAAATATGAATGGAACTAACTTCTAGAAAAGACTTGATTCAATCCTGAATTAAGCGGAATACTTTCTTCTTGAAGATTATAACAATTAATGGTGCTATCATAAATAATGGCAGAATAATCCATGATGGAAATTCTGGGATTACATTTACAAGTGGATAGTTGTCTTGGTTGCTTTCGGCAATAATGTAAGGTGTGTCTCCTATCCCATCACCATCATTGTCTGTGCCATTATAGTTGCTCCAGTAGTTTCCTTCAATACCATTATCCCAACTATTTACACTACCGACATCAGCAAAAAATTGTAGGTCATTGTTGACAAAGTTGTTATGATAAACCGTGTTGTTTAAACATTGCATCTCGAAATACATGCTTATCTGATTGTCTGTTATGTTGTTTCTAAGTATATTGTTGTTGTGTGACCCAAAGAACCAGAGACCAATCTTATTGTTTGTTATGGAGTTACCAGAAACATTGTTGTCACCAGACCCGTAGAGGTTGATACCCCATTCGTTTGCTGTTATGTTGTTTTCAGAAAGAGTGTTATTATCTGAAAAATACAGCAAAATGCCATTTTTTTTGTTGTTTGTTATATTGTTTTCAAGGATGTCGTTTTCTGGACAGCCATAGAGTCTGATTCCGAACACCTCGTTGCTCGCTATGTAGTTTCTAGAGATGCTGTTATTTTTTGAAGAACTTACAAGGTCTATACCATATGTGTTATTTGTTATGCTGTTTCCAGTAACGAAAATATTCAAAGAGTTCTCAATATAGATACCGTAATGAAAATTATCTATTTGCATGTTCTTGACAATCACATTGCTTCTCTCGGAAATGTCTATTCCGAATCTACTTCCATTTCCTTGAAGAGAATAACCTGCCCCATCAATCACAACATCGTCTTTTTCCACAGCGATTGAATCATTAATGTTGTCGGTAAATGTGTAAACATTTTCGTCTCTCTGAATCTTATCGGTTCCTTCAACGGTTCCATCAACCGTGATGTAAATTGTGCTTTGTGCTTTTACTATCCCGATTTCTGAAACAGAAACAAGCATAAAAGAAAAAATCAGTAATAGAGTAACTATTGTTGTGATTTTCTTCATATTATAAAACACAACAGATTATTTTATGACGAAAGAAGCCTAAAAGGGTTTTTGTAAAGATTTCTTGACCAAATGAATGATACACACAAACTTTTTCGGTCAATGTTTCTTGACTAGGATTCTAAGAATTTCACTTAATTGTTTGCTTTTCGGCTCTCTACATAACCTCTCGTTAGGGGTTTAGTTGACCTAGTAATCCGAAAACTATCCATTAGAAACTCCCCTACCCCTTTAGATTCTTGGGGAAAAAAAGCCAATTCTAAAAAAATCGTCTAGGAACTCTGACAAATTAAGACATTCTGCAAAATGAAAAACTTGGCTATAATTTCCCTCAAGAAAACCTATGACAGTTTGGAGCTAGACAAATTTACACAAACCAAAAGATTTGAAATAAGCCATAAGTGCCTCCTTTTGTTGAATACTATTGACTAGTTTAAAAAAGAGAAAATAAATCCGCTTATGTAGCGTTTGCGGGTGCCTGTAAGGCTTAATGCTTTTCGAAGTCACATAATAAATTGAGAAAGTAGCTCTTAGCATTTCTCTTTGCTTAGACAAACGGAACTAAAATTTCTGATTTCTAAACCTTGATTTCCCAATAACCTCGCCACCTTTTGAGAAAATTCAATTCGATTATGTCTGGAGAATTGCCCCTTTCAAATTTTTGAGGTTTGTAATGGATGTTAATTAATTGTTATAATACATGGTCAATGTTATCATCATGTTTTTTTCCAAAAAATGGAGAAAATATTCGTCAAGAATCTTAATGTTGGTACAATGGAAGATGGACGAGTCTAATAATTTTGGAGTTTTTCTTTCATTTCTTTTATCTTCTGTTTAAGTTCATCTGCTTGGTCTTCTTCGCCCATGGCTTTATGGCAGTCAAGGACATACTCTAGGGCGCTAACCCCGAAACGATCGTAACCCTTCTTAAACGCTAGGTCTGCTGCCTTGAGAAAGCGTTCCTTGGCTTTATCATAGTCTTTCAGTTGGTAATTGCATTCTGCCGCTTTAAACAGGGCGTAGGATGCATCAAAAAAGTTTTTGACTTTTTCATAGATTTCGGACGCCTGCAGGTACTTCTCTGCTGCCTCTTCAAATTTGCCGACGTCAGCTAAGGCTGTTCCTTCTTTGTGAAGTTTTATGGGATCCTCTTTTTCAACTTCTTCACTGCTGCTCATACAGTTTCACCATTAACATCCGGCATATGTCCAGCATGACCTTTAACTTTTACCTTTTATGCCTTCATGTGTTTTTCTGAGACAGAAATTGTGACAGGGAAGAATTGAGTCTTTAAGGTTATAACAGAGAAGATTTATTGTATTGGTAAGCTCAGGAATGTAAAGGGAGAGGAAAAAGCTGAAACGTAGTACACTCCTGTTCTGTTTTATACTTATCGCGATTATTGTTTTGCCTCTTTTTTTGGTAGCTTTGAACGTTGGCGTCGATAAACAGGATTCAGGTCCAGAATTTTTTGTGGGTGTAGAATATGCTATCGACAATCACAGTGTTGAAGGCTGCAAAGCCTTGGTTGACAGGATAAAAAACTTCACGAATCTTTTTGTTGTCGACTCCCTCGGAATAACATTGTACATAAATAACCTCAACGAGGTATGCGACTACGTCTATGACTCGGGACTGTATTTTATGGTCTTCTTTATTTCTCCACTTAATGACACTCTGCAATGGAGATACAACTATTATCCTAACCTCTGGATTTTAAAGGCTAAAGAAAAATATTGTGACAGGTTCTTAGGCGCCTACATCATGGACGAGCCTGGAGGAAACCAGCTAGACCAAGGCAGTTTCCAATTAGTTAAAGAGGCGAAAGACCAAACGGAAGCCGCTGAGAAATGGGTGGAAATGCTCAAGATTCACATTGATCAATACTCTTTCCTGCGAAGGTACGAAGATTATATCGTATTAACCTCGGATTATGGTCTCTACTGGTTCGACTATAAAAGCGGGTATGACACTATTCTGGCAGAGTTCGCTTGGAATCACAGCAGACCCTTACATGTTGCGCTTTGTAGAGGCGCCGCCAAGGTTCAGAACAGAGACTGGGGCGTCATGGTCACGTGGACATACAATGACGTTCCTTACATTGTGTCAGGCAACGAACTTTACGATGACTTGATTTTGGCTTACCATAATGGAGCAAAATATGCGGTGATTTTTGATCATCCAGACACCGAGTATTCAGAGTATGGAATATTAACAGAAGAACACTTTGATGCCCTCGAAGATTTCTGGAACTACATAAACAGTAAACCTGACAAGCATGGAACAGAAAAAGCAGATGTGGCTTATGTTCTCCCCGAAAACTTTGGCTTTGGATTCCGCAGCTCCGACGATAATATTTGGGGGCTATGGAGTGCCAATACGGATGAGCGGGTGGAAAAGATTTGGGGCGACGTCAACCAGCTATTAGACGAGTACGGCTTCAGGTTAGATATTGTTTACAGTGATCCAGAATTCAACGATGACCTTCATCAGCATTATGGCAAATTATTTTTCTGGAATGAAACAATAAACTAAAGACTGGCTCGGTGACTGGGCGGCTGCCTTTCGATGAAGATGGATGTAAGTGCAATTTCAGAGCTTTCAACGAGTGGAGTCTACACTCTGTTACTGTTTTTGCCCAAGGAAGTTACCTTGACTATAGGAAAGTTGGGGAAGCAGAGGTTTCCAATTGGATACTACACTTACACTGGCTCAGCTTTGGGCAATGGAGCCTCAAGCCTCAAACATCGAATCGCGAGGCACCTGAGGAAAGAAAAACGGAGGTTCTGGCACATAGATTACCTTATTGCAGACAAAAACGTGTCCATTGAAGCGGTTATAGTCGCTGAAACCAACAAAAACATGGAGTGCAAAACAAATCAGCACATAAAGACTATAATGGGAGCAAAAGTTCCGGTTAAAGGGTTCGGAGCTTCTGATTGCAGAAAAAACTGCGAAAGTCACCTACTGTATTTTCCGGAGATCGAGAATGCAGACTTCTTGGTTCAGAAACTCGTTACACATCTCCACTCATCATCGGGCATTCTTTCTGTCCTTGTGGTTGATTAGAGCTTTTTCGGCGGTTATTTTTGGTCTACTCGTTTTTTGGGTATAAACAACAGAGTCAAGAAGACGCCGGCTAGGAAGCCTCCTACATGAGCTGTGTGGGCGATGTTTTCTACGACTCCGGAAGATACGTAAGCGGTTTCGGTTAAAATTGTTATGAAGACGAATAGGATGGCTGGAAGCGGGATGGGAATGAAACCGAAGAGTTGGAGGAGCCAGCGAAAGGGAAAAAGAATGGCGAAGGCAGCTAAAACGCCGAAGATTGCTCCTGAAGCACCTATTGTGGGGATAGCGGATGCGCTGTTTAGGTAGGAGTGAAAGAGTCCTGCGATAACGCCGCAGGCTAGATACAACCCCAAAAAGCGGGAACTGCCTAATTCTCGTTCAACCGCGTCGCCGCTTACCAACAGAAAGAGCATGTTCAGTCCTAGATGAAGGATGTCGGCGTGCAAGAACATGGATGTTATTAGGGATAAGAGGTTCTCGCCTCTCATGACCTGCTCGGGAACTAAACCGTAAGTTACTATAAGCTGATTATAAGATTCAGGGTTTGTTAGGCTCTGTAGGAAAACTAGGATGTTCGCCACAATAATCAGGTATGTTACCACAGCAACCTTAGACGCCAAAGCTAATACACCCCTAAACAGTTAGACGCTCATTACGTCCAAGAAACATAAAATCCTTTGGTTCAAACTAAATAATCTTTCCATGGTTAGTAATCTTTATCTAAGATCAGCATAAAAAAGTCTATAATCACGACACAATATTGATTTACTGACCTTTAAAATGCCAAAAATTAGCATTTTTGAACCAATCATAAATACAATCAAATCAATAATCGAAAAATATTTTGTACCAGTCTTTATTGCTATCATCATAATGGGTGTCCTCGTTTTCGTAGTAGTGGTTTCTACTCGAAACAGAAAGCCTAACAATCTTTATTGGAAACAAATTTTTTGGCTGAAGCTTGCGAGCGTCCTTGATGATTCAAAATGCACACAATATTCTAAGGTATTATAGTCCCATATTGAAATTGTATTTGGAAAAATGTTATAAACACAATGAGCCCTTATTTTTTTGGGGAATAGACTTGGTGTCATGGGGTTTTGCTTTTAGGAAGGGTTTAGTCATATGGTTATGGACTATATTATGGGGAATCCTTGGGGGAATAATTGCCATCGTTGTCAGTGGAGGCGCCCTTGTTGCAGCTTTGATAGCAGGAACTGCAGAGGCATTCTTTGGAGCCTTTCTTGCCATTATGGCAGGTAGCATATTTGGTATGTTGGTTGTTAGCATAGGCACTTATGCATCCATAGTCAAAATCGTTACGGAAAGCACGCTTAAAGAGCAAGAAAAATTAGAAACGCGAATGTGTCCTCAATGTGGAAGAACAGTAGCTTTAGACCTTAAGTTCTGTCCACATTGTGGAAAAAGTTTTGTTTAATAAGGTGTGGGGCATCAAAGAAATAGGGATGTTTTTTTGTTCCCCTAAATTGACCTTTGAGGAGTCCCCACGAACTCAGACGCCTACGTTTTCATTCTATCCTTTCCCTTTTTCGACTTCATGAATCATTCCGTGTGTGTTGGCTTTAGGGTTAAATTTTATCTCAACATGTGGGTGTTTAGCTTTGTTAAGCTCATTTTGATTTTATCTTGAATCTATGCCAAACTCGGATAATAATCTATAATTAGGTATAATCATAAAGAATTCTCATCAACGGAAAAGCAATCCCGTTTTTCGTTTGGGAATTAAGAAAATGACAGAAACAGCCGTGGTGTATTCACCTAAGTATTTGATCCACAAAACCGGCACCCGTCATCCCGAGTCCCCTTCCCGCCTCAGGGTAATCATGAGAGAACTGAAGAAGAGCGGAATTCTCGAAAATGAAAGATGCTCTCTGGTCGAACCTGAAATCGCCAGCATCAAAGACTTGGAGCTGATCCACAACATCGACTATATTCAGCGAATTCAACAATTTTGTAGCTGTGGCGGCGGACTGCTGGATCAAGAAGACACGGTGGTTTCTCCCGAAAGTTATGAAGTAGCCCTCTTGGCTGCTGGAGGAACCTTGAAAGCGGCTGATCTTGTTATGGCGGGAAAGTTCAGAAACGCCTTCGCATTTGTTAGACCTCCGGGACATCACGCTGGTCCATACTACTCCATGGGCTTCTGCGTCTTCAACAATATTGCAGTAGCCGCGTCTCATCTCCTCAAAAATTTCAACCTTAATCGGGTCTTAATTTTGGACATAGACGCCCATCACGGAAACGGAACACAGGAAATCTTTTACCGCAGCGACAAGGTTCTCTACGTTAGCCTCCATGAGGACCCCAGCGAGTTTCCCTTGGCAGGCTTTGCTGAGGAGGTTGGCGAGGATGAGGGGTTAGGATACACGGTGAATGTTCCTCTTCCATATGGAACAGACGACCGAATCTATCTCAGAGCCTTCAACGAGATTGTGGTTCCCATAATCAATCAGTACAAGCCACAGTTCATTCTCGTCTCCACAGGATTTGACAACCATTACACAGACCCAGTGGCTGACCTGTCTTTATCCACCTTCAGCTACATCAAAATCTTTGATGTAGTCTTAGAGTTGGCATCGAAGTTTTGTCAAGGAAAACTTGTGGCAGTTTTGGAGGGCGGATACAGCTTAAGGTTTCTTGGAAAGATGGCATGTGCGGTTACTGCCAGATTGGCTGAAATCCCCTATTCCATCAGGGATAAACATCGTGGTGCAGGCATTAAGGTACGGAAAAAGGGAGAAAAAACGATAGAACAAGTGAAGAAAATTCAATCTTCCTTCTGGAACATAAAACACTAATTTTTCATGGAATAGAGAAAAGGTTGGGGAAAGCTAATTGTTTCCCCGAAATGGACTGGTCGAATCTGAGTGACCGGTTTACTCGATGACTTGGATGGCGCCTTCTGGGCATTCCATCTCGCATGCTCTACATATGATACAATCCTCAACGTTTACTGGAACAGACTTTCCGTCTTTCATTTCGTAAACACCGACAGGACAAGTGTCAACACATGTTTCGCATCCAGTGCATTTCTCAGCATC
>Ga0209427_10001501_pt1 | contig 26914 bp, 25 predicted proteins | sample DeeMarSWOR136_30_FD_187465 | JGI IMG/M metagenome (GOLD analysis project Ga0209427, IMG submission 187465) | Marine sediment microbial communities from White Oak River estuary, North Carolina - WOR-1-36_30 (SPAdes) (version 2) | ecosystem: Environmental > Aquatic > Marine > Intertidal zone >...
CCCTTGCCTCTTCCTCCGCGGCTCTCTCCACTACGAGGGTCCCGGTCCCGTTGTCCAAGAACGCCCGCTTCCTCCCGTTGAAATCCCTCTCCGCTCTCGGAAACCTCGACCTCACCACATCTATGAGCTTTTGATTGAACAACTCTTCGATCCTCACTCCACATAGGTGGCGCCGCATTAACTGTTTTTCGCTCCTGAAGCGCCCTGAGAGGCATTAAAATCAATCGCGCGCGCGAGGGCGATTTTCCGCATTAAACAAGGTATATAACTTTAGGTTAGGTAAAAAATATTAGTTATTATCCAAAAGTGAAATATTATAAGTTTTTAATTTTATTTGATAATTTTTATTTCATATTTTTCTGCTTTTTATTCTCGCGCAGGCTGATTCAATAATTATGCGTTGATTGCCATATGATATGATTTTTCACCGCCAATAAAACCACCCCAAGCAGAACCCGGCTTGATACTGCCTATGAAAACAGCAGACGGATGAGAACAGACGCCGTAAAAGGCTTTTCCACAACAAGAGGCGCATGATACCCTCTAGCCCACCACCCATCCTCAAACCCTTCTCAGGCGAAGAAGGCGACGCTCTGCCGGAGCTCCGGCCTGCCGATGCCGTAGGCGGCTATGCACACGGCGTAGGCCACCATCAACACCAAGCCGACGTGGATACTGGTGTTCCCCAGGCCCTGCCAGGTCAGCCGCTCATACGCCAGCCGGCTCTTCGCCCTGCCGTTGAACCCCTCAACAACCGCCCTCAGCCGCTTGTAGATAGCCTTCTTCCACTCGGGGCCCTCCACGTCGATGCGGTCCCTCACCGATAGCACATCGGGAGGGTTCTCCCGGCCCTTCAGCCGCCTCCAGGCGATGATATGGTCTACCTTCAGAGACTCGAGGAGGTCGAACACGGCCTGGGACTCGAACTGGCTGTCAGCGGCCAGAAGCTCCACCTCGATGCACTCGCCCAGCACCCCGTCCAGGAGCTCCTCTACGAGCTGCTTCTCGTTCACGTTCAGCGGGGCCTCCACGTGGCCGAGCGGGAAGCCCTCGATGTCGACGAGGAACAGCGACTGGTAGCCGAGGATGAAGCCCTTCTTGCCCCGTCCGAGCCGGGCGTCGGGGTCCCCGAGGCCCCTGCGGGTGTCGTGGGGGTCCCTGCTGCTCCAAGCGGGTAGGCTGGTGCCGTCGAGGCCGGCTGCCTGGACGAGGCCCACGGCCGACAGCGGCTGGGATCTCCTGAGCCTCAACGCCTCCCGGCGGAGCCAGGCCTCGATGATGCGGAATCCCTCGGCTCCGATGCGGCCCTTCATCTGGCTGAAGTGGGCCTCGCATGGGGCCCGGCTCTCGTAGCCGCAGACCTTTCTGAGGTATGGGTTCCGCCTGAGGCGTTTCACCAGGTCCTTGACGTAGGGTATCTGCTCCAGCTGGCGGAGCAGCAAGGCTCTGAGGTCCCATTCGGGCTGGTACTCGACAGGCCTTCCCGGGCCGTACTGGTGTAGCCCGGTCCAGAGGATGGGGTGGATCGGTGTTAAATCCAGGTTCTTGAACAGTAGTTTGGGAGAACCGATCTTCTTTTTCCCCATCAAGAATGAGGAGGTCGGGGCTCCCAATAAATCTCGAGAATTATTGAATTAGCCTGCGCGCGCAATATGGCGTGTAGAGGAGGATGGGAGAGAATGGATGAGTGGCGGTGAGAGGAAGTGGTTAGAAGTGTGTGTGGAGGATAAATTTTATCGTGCGTACGAGCGTATAAGTTTAAAAGGAAATTTTACCTTGTAGATGATTGAACGGTGATTTTCGTGAAGAAAAATGATGTAATTTCAAGTTTTGCTGTGGTTATTCTTTTATTCACTGCATTGATTGATTGGAATGTTTATTCTTGGTTAATATTAGTGGCAATATTTATGATTCTAACAAGTTGGTATCTTCGTAGAGACTAGTATGCATGGTTCGCGCACACAACCTATGTATCTTAATGGCGCTATTGTCTCCACGTTGGCCTATGCGCCATATCGATATCCTCTATCTCATTGACCTGTAAAATAGCTAATATCTACTTCAAACGGCACGCCACGGTTGTGTGTGTGGGGGGGGATAAAATTTAACCCCCACACACACACTTTCCTACTCTATCACTCTCTATCTATCTCTCTCAACACAAAAAAACACAAATAAAAACACACGTTTTCTTTCTAGTTTATACTTCTTTATTTTCTCTTATTTTCCTTTTCACAATTTTTTTCCTTGTTCCTCCGCCGAGCCTATATTGGAGCTTACCCCAAGACATATCGATGCCAAGAATGATTCTCCTAAAAATAGCGCTTCCTGGATGGATCCATCCCCCATAGTCTGGTATAGGTGTGCAGCGTTTACGAACGGGATCGAGTGCAACATCCGCAACTATCACTCCCTCCTTTTTCTGAAGCTGTGCCTTTACTATAGTATCTGAATCAACAATTGTTGAAAATCCGGGGTAAATGAAGTGCTCAGGAGTAACCAGCCTTCCAAGGATGCCTGGCCAGCGCTCGCCCTCGATGCTTCCAACCTGATTAACCAACACAGTTGGAATGCCAAAAAGCTCCGCATAAAACTTTGCGAAATCTCTAATTTTCCCCTCAGCCTCCATGATGTCTGACTCTTTTATCAAGGTTGACATTCGGTAAGGAACAGGCGAAGCATGGGGCATCAAGAGGAGATCGATATTCTTTTCGCGCATTGACCTCGCAAAGGAAACCATGTGGTTATCCGCGCATATTCCGATGCCGATCTGCCCAAAGCGGGTTTTAACAAAGTGAGAATCCAGCGAACCAGCCATGTGAATCCCAACCTCGGTCTGGGTTTTCCTCACGCGACCGATAATCGTGCCTTCTGAATCGGAAACGAGATATGTATTGTAGAAATCTTCTCCCTCAAACTGGACTAATCCCGTGCAGAGGTGTATTCCGAGTCTTTTAGCTGTATTACTGAGCCAACGCTCAGAGGAGCCGCCGATCGGTTCTGAGTTTTGCCAATCCTGCCTTGCAAGTGTGTAGCCTGATAAATACATTTCAGGCAGGGTGACTAACTGCGCGTTTTCCTTTGAGGCTTTCTCGATATAGGGAATCGCATGTCTGATGTTCTCCTCTGGCTGCCCCAGTTTAGACTTGATTTGGATCGCTGCCACTCGAATTCGCTTGACATCTGCCATTTACTTCACTTTGTATAATTGGAAGCCTCCAATTATCATATAACAGCGTGCCCCGAGAGCCTCGCCCGTGCGCGTTTTTAGGCACTAAAAAAGGGTCTCTATCCTGACCACCTTTGTCCTGACCATTCGCGCGCGATGGACAAATTTTAACTGGCGCGCGCTAACAGACTATTCTGTAGCTGATAGAATAGTCTATTTTCTGTCTCCAAACTAAGTTAAGAAAACTTTGGTTTGAATGCCACATACTCGTTCTTGCAGGGTCGCCCTTGACAAAACAACAGGTTCTGCTCTGTCGGCTCCAAGATGTATGACCAGCAGACTTCAAGACCCTCCATGCTATGGTAACAAACTTTGTGCTCATGGTCCTTCAGAACATTCTTTATCAACTCTGTGGTTATGGTTCCTTTATGTTCCTTGAACCATTCTTCGATGAACTCTTTCCGTATCGACTGGATCTCACCTACCCTATCCATACGCTCGCTACTAACAAGCTGCCTCATCTCAGTCGTGTCGTAAAGAAGAGTGTTGTATGCGAAACCTGAACTTGAGTAAGTTGTCACCGTTCGTTTTCTATGGGACTCAACCTTGGCGATTGTGTTGTTCTTGTCCACTATGATGTATGTCTCACCCCAGACCTTGGGCATGCTCTCAAGGAAATCCACGGCTTCCTTGGTTGTCCTGCAATTTTCCAGGACCCAGCGTGTGGCTACGTTGATGATTATCCCCGGTTTCGGATCATCGAAGGTTGCGGATGCGGCGGCAAGAGCCACCCCCGCCTCATTCATTCCACCGTACCTTGAAGCAAGAGTCCATGCGAAATTGGTTCCTACGCTTTTCAGTCGTCCATCTGGTTGGGAGTGGATGACTCTAAGATTTTCAGCGTCACTCTCCATCCACTCTTGGTTCCGTGCGAGAACGGGGAGTCCATCTGATGTGTGTTCGCCCGATATAGCCATGACGAGGCATGATGACTGCCACCTTAATGGTGACAACTCAAGTGTCACAAGTCTTCTATAATCAATATTATGCGTATCAGAGATTACATGCAGTTCCTCAAGGAACTCTGGGGCGATGAGTTTGACCTGCTCATTGTACTCCATCGATTTCTCAAGTACTTCCTCCGGGTAGTTCGGAGGATAGCCGTTCTTCCGTTCTTCAGCCAGAACACTAGCTGCCTGTAACCCTATCTCTTGACTGCTTCCCTTTAGGTGAATGTGCCTCATAGGATAATCTCCTAGGATTTTAGGTGATTTGTATTTAACTATTAGAGAAGGTTCGTGCGCGCGAGCTCTTTTGCCCTATTCTACGGGGTCTTCCTCGGTGGCCTCTTGGAGCGTTTCGTGGTCAGGCAGTATGTCCTCTATGTTCCTCACTGAGCTGAGGGAGTATCCCATGAGGCAGGGCAGGGTGCCTATCAGTCCCATGAGGACGAAGACGAGGGCCATCCCCGCGCCAGGGCCAGTCCCGACGAGCCAGCTAAAAACGGGGGCGAGTGCTCCTCCGGGCGTCATGGCGGGCTCGAAGATCCAGTCTGCCAGGGGGCCTGTGACGCCCATCGCGATGGGCTGGGCAATTCGCGCTAGGAGGGATCTGGTAGCGAACACCCGGCCCTGGATCTGGGGGGGTATCTTGGTCTGCCAGATGGCCTGGCTGGAGCCGTTGACGACGGGGAGGATGATCATGATCACAAGGGCCGTTGCGGCCCAGGCGGCTAGACCTCTGCTTATGCCGAAGAAGCATGTGCCGAGGCTCGCCGCGGCGCAGCCGAGGAGGACGCCGTGGATCCTTCGCTTGGGGCCTCCCCATGCACTCATTAGGAGGCCGCCGAGGATGCCTCCGACTCCGAAGGCGGACTGGACGCTGCCCAGGATCAGGGTGTTATCCCCGGTTCGGGCGAGGATCATGGGGGCGAAGAGGGTGAAGCTGAAGCCCAGAATCACGTTGAGGGAGAGGAAGACGGACAGGAGGCCGACGAGGCTGGGCCTCTGGAAAATGTATTTGAAGCCGAATGTGGAGTCCTCCCAGATGCTCCGTTTCTCGGCGCTCTCCGAGACGGTGGGCTCTGGCTTGGGGATGTGGATGGCGAGGAGGGTCCCGATGGCCACCGTGAAGGTGATGATGTCGAAGGCCATGATGCCGCTGATGCCTATTGCGCCCAGGGCGATCCCTGCCGCGATGGGGGCAACGATGCCTGAGGCCGCCTCGGCGAGGGAGATCATGCCGCTGGCCCTTCCGTATTGTTCCTTGGGGAGCATGGTGGTTACAGCGGCAGAGTAGGCTGGGAACTGGAGTGCCCCGAAGGCCCCGGAGAAGGCGCCCGTGGCGTAGAGGTGCCAGATCTGGAGGTGGCCTGTGGTGTGGAGGATGAGGATGGCCGTGGTGGCGAGGGCTGCGGCGAGGTCGCTGAGGATCATAACGTGCTTTCTGTCGTGGCGGTCGACGATGGCTCCGGCGAGGGGGCTGGTAATTATCTGGGGGACGGCAGTGAAGAAGGCGACCATGGCTAGGGCTGTGGCTTCGCCTGTGGTCTGCCAGGCCCAGATGGTGAGGGCGAACTGGGTCATTCCGGTACCGAGGAGGGAGACTAGTTGGCCAGCCCAAACTATTGTGAAGGCGGGCATTCCTGTGGGGCGTCTGGTCTCGGGGACTGCCATGATGTGTTGTTATTTTAAGTAGATTTAAATGGTACAACTACGCGCACGCACGCTAGACCTTTACTCGACAACCTGATAATCGTCTTCTTCTAAATCATCGCGCGCGCGGTATAGACACAACTATACCCAATACTCTTTTCTTCACTTCATCCTAATGAAAGAAGGTGAGATGATTGGTTGAACAGTTAACCCTTCAGACTACAATCAGCTTACTCACCCTCATCAGCCTCACAATCGGCGTAGTATACCACATTATGACGTTAAGGAACGCCAAAAAGAACCAAGAGCTTCAGTTGGAAACAAGGCAAGCACAGCTGTTCATGAATATATTCGAGTCATATAGAGGCATAGAATTTCGGAGAATAGCCCATCAAGTAATGGTCTTCGATTGGAAAGACTTCGATGACTGGACGGAGAGATACAATGAGAGGACAAACCCAGAGGCCATCGCAGCCTTCAGTTCTGTAATTTTGTTCTATGGTGGAATAGGTGTACTGGTTAGGCGGCGCGCGCGCGAGCTTATGTCTACTTCCATCAAGGGATTCTGGGGCCGATATGAACCCATAATAAAGGGGGATAGAGAGTTTTTCAAAAATCCTAAAATGTGGGGAGACATTGAAAACCTCTACAAGATGATCATTGAGATAGATGAAAACCCCGAAAGCATACAAATTATGAGGAACTACTTTCAGCAACTTTCACAAAACAATTCCTAAATCTCCCCATACTCTTTTCTTCACATCAATATAATCCTAGACCGTGAGTTAGAGGAATCTCAATGAGTAAAGTCAGATTTGGTGTGGTAATAACTCCTGATCCAGAAGACAACAGCCGTGGAACAAAACATGTTCAAAACACTATCAAATACTTGGATAGCCTCGACAACAGATACGAATCAGCATGGATGCCAGATCACTTCATACCATCAATCATGCCAATATATCCAGGCTTAGATGAAAGCTCTTTCAATCGCGCGCGCCTCCTCTGAGTTCTATCTCGGGCGCGCGCATCGATAAATGTTGGGACGCCTTGATGCATCTTACTTTTCAATGATTGTTCTTTAGGTGTTTATTTAACATAGTTTCCGCAATCATGCACGAGATCCGTTGGAAATTCCAGCCCAGTTAATCTTGCTGCTTCTTCCTTCCTTAATCTATCTAACTGCAAAAAGGAGGCAAGGAGAAGAGTGGCACCACACCCTTGTTAACCTAGGATGGACAAGTAGTAAGTCCATTTATTTTATTCAAGGACTCGGGATGGCCGTCGCCTTAGGTGTGTTGATGTTAGTTATTATGCAACGGGTGCCAGAAAGCGTCTTGGAGAGCCCCATGGTGAGTACTTCAATCTACGCAGGGTGGTCACCGAGTTTATCTTCCTTCCTGTATGCATTGATAAGAGAAGCTTTCTATGTTACCCTCGGTGAAGAGATTTTTTTTCGTGGCTTATTGGGTGGATGGCTAGAACGGCGCTTTGGTTTTAGAGTGGGGAACGTTGTTCAGGCTGTTGTGTTTCTGTTGCCTCATCTGCTACTGTTGATGGTTAGCATGAGTTTCTGGCTAGTAGTCGTTGTGCAGTTTATAGCTGGATGGATTCTGGGTTTACTACGATCAAGGTCTGGCAGCATCCTTCCAGGTTGGCTGGCACACAGCCTTATGAATGCCGTTGGAGCTCTTGCTTCAATGTGGTAAATTCTAAAAACTAATAGCGCGCGTGTTTTCGTAATAATCCTTGTCTCTGTTAAAGTATTTCATTCGTTAGGGCTCCAACAGATAATCCAAAAAAGAATCTTTAAAATCCAGAATTGAAAATTTGGCAGCTCCGGTAGCTGAATTACTATTACAACTTGAAACCCATACACACCCCGAATATGCTAGCGCGAAATTCTCGTACGCGATTTGAATCCTTTCGATATCTTTATTAAAAATCCAAATAACAAAAAGAAAATACTTACCGTTCTATAAATACATGATTTATGAAATATAAGGTGGATTACGGCCGGCACACCGACCAACCCTTGTGAGCGGATGGCTTAGGATAAGAGTTCCCGGAGGTTCACTTCATCGTGTGAAGGATCTGGGGGATCCTGAGCGGGGGTTCAGCTGTTTCGTGGAAGGGGGGTTTTCGGGCCAAAGGGCTTTTATCACCCGGGTTCACGAGTATTCGGAATTCTCAAATCGCAGTCCGGGATATTGTTCACGTGGAGGTTTCATGTTTGTCTGAGAGCGTCACTGTTGGAAGCGTCACAGTGGGGAGGGGCGAGTTCGGGAGGGGGGTCATCAAGGGGGTAGAGCTGGTGGACTCGAGCCCCGTGGACATCCCCGTGATGGTGATGAACGGCGCCAGGGATGGGCCGACGCTGCTCCTGATGTCGACCCAACACGGTATCGAGATCCAGGGGATCGAGGTGATCCGGAAAGTCATGAGGGAAATATTGGATCCCGCGACCCTCCGGGGGGCGGTCGTCGGTATCCCCGTGGGAAATCCCCTCGCCTACGTCCATCACCAGTACCTCTCCTGGATCGACAACCTCGACGTGGGGCGCATGGACGCAACCCAGGGGGGCGGGAACACCTCGGAGAGGCTCGCCCACGCCCTCTGGGAGGAGGCCTGGAGCAAGGCCGACCTCATAGTGAACATCCACTGCAACACCCGCCCCGACAGCCTCATCTACCAGTGGATCAACGTTGGGAACCCCAGGACCCGAAACGACATCGTGAGGATGGCAGCGGCCTTCCAGGTCACCACTATCGTCTCGGACTCCCCGGTCGCGGAGGACGCGCCCCCCACCTTGGGGAACCTCGCCGCGAGGAAGGGGGTCCCCGTGATCTTGGAGGAGCTCATCGACGGCCGTTGGATCTCGGAGCCCTCCACGGGGGCCGGGGTCCGGGGCACCCTAAACATCATGAAGGAGTTCGACATGCTCGACGGCGAGATCGAGGCCCAGGAGGGCTTCCCGATAGTCCCCGGGGTAAACAGGTTCCACGGGGTAATCCGGGCCGGGCGAGGTGGCCTCATCCGGTACTTCAAGGCCCCGGGGGACTTTATCGCCCAGGGGGAGGTCTTCGCCGAGATCTACGACCTCTACGGCGACGTCCTCGAGGAGATGGCCATGCCCGTGGACGGATACGTCTGGGCATACCCAGCGGGGCAGTCCCTAGGGACCTCGGGAGGGCTCCAGGCGGTACAATCAGGGGCCAACGTCGCCTACGCCTTCACCCACGAAAAAGACTGGCCGCCTTGATTCTCATTTTTTTGATTTATAGTAAGAAATTCTTATAGTGAAAATCAGTGTGAGGGGGTGCCCTTCACCTTCTTAAGCCTATGTCTGACGACCTCCAATGGAAGGGCCCGAGTAGCCTGTATAGCTGGATTCCGCTTGGAGCAGAAGGTGGACTATAGCTGTCACACCGATCAACCATATGGCATCATTCTTTTTCGAATATCACTGATCAGTGAACTTCAATGAGATCGTACTCTAGCGTCCCCAGCCCCAGCTTCTCCCCATGTATCAGCTGAGCGCTCCAGTCCACTTTGTTGAGGGCCCTGAACTTGTCCTCTCCTTTTCCGAACCCTGATTCCAGTAGGGTCCCCACGATCCCCTCTTGGGCGTTGACGAGGTCCACCGAGGCTTGATCCGCCGCGATGATGTCCCTCGACGCAACCACTCCTATGTCTCGTACAATAGGGTGATCGCTCCAGGACTCGCAGTCGCGCGCGTAGCAAACAACTTACACACGCATACATCGCGTAGTAGTTAATGAGTCCACAATCTCCGCATTTATCATCTGGGAGGTCGACGACTCTCTGACACCAATCCTTCGTGCGCGTCCAATCACATCTTTCCATATGTATGAGAGGCTTGTCATGGCAGGCACATCGACCACCCGCTGTGAACGTTAGCAGAGAAAAAGGGGATTTCCGGAGTTCACTGTGCCGCGAGAATCCCCCGGGGGAAGAAGAGCCTCAGGGGGTTGTCCCTCAGGAGCCAGGTGGCGATCCTCTTCGCCTCGTCCAGGCTGAAGGCCCTCTCCTCCACCTTCGACGCTAGGACCCTCGCGATGTTCTCGTTCGCCAAGACGGCGTGGCCGTAGGCCCCCTCGACGAAGGCGTAGTCCCCGCCGAAGCCCATGATCTTGCTGGCGGGGACCTCGTCGAGCCACTCCGAGAGGGCGGAGCGGGCCCTGGATTCGCTGATGATGTGCATCCAGCACATGTCGATGTAGACGTTGGGGAAGTTCTTTGCGAGGGCCCCCAGCTCCGAGGAGTAGGGCCAGCCGCCGTGGAAGATGTCGAACCGGGCGTCGCCGTACTCCATGAAGAGGTTGACGAGGTGCGTCGGCCTGGAGTGGGTGACGATGTTCTCGTTCCCCTCCTGGAGGCCCGTGTGTATCTGCACTGGCAGCCCCCTCCTCTCCGCCTCCTGGATGATCAGGTGAACGAGGTAGTCCTGGAGGGGGAGCAGCTTCTCGGCGCCGACGTCTGCCGGCACCCGCTTGTCTCCCTTAGGAGGCATCTCCACCCGCTTGAACAGCCTCATCCTGTAGATCTCGTTGAACGCCTCCTCGGCCTCAGAGAAGGAGCTCTTCTCGAAGAGGAGGGGCCTGCTGTAGGCTGTGGGTATCTTCACAGCCACGACCCGGCCCTGGAGGCGGTCGAACTTGGCCCTCACGGCTCCGCAGAGGTCGTTGAGGGTGTGTATCCTGCACCCCTCGGATCTCCCGACGGTCTCCATGGCGGTCCTGTCCCTCGCCCTCAGCATCTCGTTGAACTCGAGGACTGGGGCGAAGAAGCTCCGGTCGACTTCGTAGACCCCCATGTCGAGTATAGAGACCTCGATGTTGGACATCTCCCCGAGCACCCAACGGTAGAGCCCCGGGCGGTTCCTCTCCCTCATCCTCCGGGACAGGTCAGCGTAAGTTTCCCTGGAGATGCCCTCCACACCGTAGAGGCCCCGGGCCGCCGTCTCCAGGGCTCGGGCGTAGCTCGTGTTCCTCGTCCTCTCCCACCAGGGCTCGAAGAGCTCCCAGCGCTCCTCCAGGGGCCTGGAGGCGTCCCAGATCTTCACGAACTCCTCCTCGGGCATCCCGGCGGAGATGAGGTCGGCCGAGGCATAGTACTGGAAGAAGGTCGCGAGGACGTCGACCTCCTCCCTCACCCGCTCCTCCTCCGGGGGCAGGTGCTCGTGGGTGTCGATCACCCTCACGCCCTCGATGTGCTTCCTAATCAGGGAATAGGGGTTCGAGTCCATTGAAATCAATGTGTAACTTATACTGTTTAATATTAAGCGGTAGCCAAGCTCGCTGGGACCCAGTGGGTGATCTCAATTTGATCACCCGTGCCATCCTCCCCCTCAAACCCTCTCAGCGGTGTCCTAAACCATAGAAAAATACCGGAGACGATGTGAGATCCTCTGAGCCGAGAAGAGCTTTGACGGTGGCTACTACAGGGAGGAGCCGAGTCCCCCTGCCTGGGCCGAGAGGACACTCGTCGGATGCATAGTCCTCGTATCAGGATTGCTGTCATGCCAGCTCCTGACGGAGAGTGGGCTCGGGCCGAATCCAGCGCCCAATCCCGTGCTCTCGGCGATCGACACGACGCTCATCGGGGTCTACTTCACGTTTCCGGAGGCTCACGATCACCCTGGACCATGAAGGGCTCAGGCTGAGTTTCTCCTAGATCAAAAGGAGGATCCCCTACGGCGAGATGGAATCAGTCGAGCTATACCCCGTGAGGCTTGGTGAGTACGGTGGCCTCGGGCTGAGGTACGGGAATCCCCGGGGGGGGAGGCGCTCACCAGCAGACTCGGCGACGGAGTCAAGGTCAAGAGGAGGGAGAGGCCTCCCATCGTCTTCACGCCGAGCGACCCGAGGAGGCTCCTGAGGCTGATGGGCGAGTTCAGGAAGACATACGCATGAGCCGGCGCCCGAGATGGGCCGCCCTGGCGTACACGAGACAGGGCTGTCGGGAGCCCCCTCCACAGACATCCATTAATATCACCCCTGAGCGCTACTCGAACCCGGAGAGGTGCCCCCGCTGCCCAGGCACAGCATCCCGGCGCTCATGCTCATCCCCCTCCTACTCCAGGGCCTGGCGGCCGCGAGCCCCGGGGTCGTCGTCCCCTACCAGGAGAGGTGGGGCATCTACGAGCTGGACCCGGAGGCCTCCCAGGTCAGGCTCATCTACACCTGCCCGGAGAGGATCACGGGGCTGAGGCTCGACGTAAATAGTGGCTCCTTCGTCTTCTCGCAGAGGAAGGGCGCCGACGAAAGCTCAAACGAGGAAATATGCGTCCTGGGCGTTGACGGTGGGGGCTTCGAGAGGCTCACCGAGAACGGCCTCATGGACGTCTACCCGGCCTGGTCCCCGGACGGCTCCAGGATCGCCTTCCTCTCCTGGAGGGGGAAGACCCTAGACATCTACATGATGGACCGCGACGGGGGGAACGTCGAGCTTCTCTACGACTCGGGCCTCCACGACGCAGACATCCACTGGGTAGGTGACAGGATCGCCTTCACCAGAGGGAGCAGCATCTGGATCATGAACCAAGACGGCACCGGGGCCGCCAGGCTCACGGACCCCCCGAGGGCGGGAGAGTGGGGCGAGGCCGTGCTCCCCTTCGGCGACTACGACCCCCGCATCAGCCCCGACGGAGGCGAGATAGTCTTCGAGAGGATGGTCGGCGACGCGACCCGGCACGGCTGCTACGACCTCTACATTATCAAAGCAGACGGCTCGGGGGAGGCCGCCATCACCGAGACGGGCTGGACCCAGGGGCTGGCATCTTGGTCGCACGCGGGGGACCGCCTCGTCTTCTCCGTGACCGCCGTGGGGGAGGAGGGGAGGTACGACATCTTCACCGTGGAGCCCGACAGCGGCGGCCTCCTCGACCTGACCTCCGACCTCTTCCCGCCGGGATTCCTCGCCCACGGACCAATATTCTCCGAGGACGACTCCAAGATCTATTTCGTCGGCGAGTGGTGGGACTGGAGGGTGCTGGAAACCTCGATCACTTGCGGCGTGTCGCCTGTGGAGGCCGTCGAGGGGGAGAAGGTCACGGTCGCAGGCTCGATAGAGCCGGCAGTCAGCGGCGCAGCCGTAGCCCTCGAGTACTCGAGGCCCGATGGCTCCACGCTCACTAGGACGGTCACGTCGGTTAGCGATGGCTCGTACAGGGACACCATTGAGGCCGTAGAAGTGGGCAGCTGGACAGTCGAAGCCCACTGGGAAGGTGACAGGGGGCACGAGGCCTCGCGGAGTCAGCCCCTGGAGTTCACCGTGGTCGAGCCCGCGAAGAGAGGGGGGATTCCGGGCTTCCCGGTGGAATCTATCGCGATCGGCCTGGCGGTTTGGGCGCTTCTGAGGATCCATCGGAGAAAAGCGGGGCCGTGAGCGCCGCGGCCAAATAGGCGGGACCTTAGGCCTGCCAGTCTATTTCCTCGGCGCCGTGGAAGCATGCGAAGGAGTCCAGGTTCGCCTGGAGCCCGTCCTCGTAGTCCTCGGTGGGCCTGAACCCCTCTTCGAGCCAGTAGCCCCTGATCACCATCACCCCCCTCTCGCGGTCCATCTTGGGCTCCACCCTCGCTACGAGCCTGTCCCCGTGGAGGACGGGGAGGTGGTAGTAGCCGTATACCCTCTGCTCCCTCGGGAGGAAGATTTCCATCCTAGGCTCGAAGCCGAAGAGGGCCTCCACCCTCTCCCTGATCCAAAGGAGGTTGTCGAAGTAGACGAACATCCTCACGTCGTCGAAGCCGAAGTCGCCGGCCTCCAGCTCCTCCAGGCGCGTGGAGTCCACGGGGAGGCAGTAGTGGGGGCTGCTGTCCCACTCGACGCTGTGCCTCTCCACCTCTCCCTCGGAGGTTAAGCCGTCCATGAGGCTCTGGAGCTGCTTCGAGGTTCCCAGCCTGAGGGACTGGTTGTGATAGTACTGTCTCAGCTCAGGGGGCTTGATTAAGCCCAGGGCTGAGAGGGTTCTCAGGGCGAAGAAGGCGACCCGCTCATCCTCGGAGGGTTTGGAGGTGTCCACCCCCGGGGGGAGGATGTCCTCTGCGAGATCGTAGTACTTCTGGAAGCTGCGGCGGTGATGGATGAGGAGGACCCCCGCCCTGTAGAGGAGCTCCATCGCCAGCTTCGCGGGCTTCCAGTTGCCCCAGCCGTCGATGGTCCGTGGACCCTCGAAGTCGCTGGAGGAGAGGGGGCCCTCGTCCGCCACCCTCCTCAGGACCCTGTCGATGAATTCTGGGTCTGATCCGGTCCTGCGTGCGAACCGGTCGCGCATGTCCTCACCTCTCCTCTCCATCTGGGAGAGGTAGAACCTGTAGTCCTTGAAGGGGATGTAGCAGAGGGCGTGGGCGTAGTGCTCGAAGAGGGAGCGGTCGCCGTAGGCGAGCTCTCCGAGGAGGTCCTTCTCGTGGCAGCCCAGGCGGGACCAGAGGGTGAGGTGGTGGGCCCTCTCCACGACGCTGATGGTGTCTATCTGGAGGCAGCCCAGCCGGTCCACGGTGTCGTAAACCCGCCTCTTACCCACATCACCCTGGGGCTCCGTGATGCCCTGCCTCTCGATCATGAGCCGCCTCGCGGCCTCTCTGCTCACCTGCATGACGCGGGTCTCAGGGAGCTGACGTCTAATAACACTTGCCAGGGCCTCGGACGCCAGCCGGCGGCCCTGAAGTGCGTACCCGACTCAGGAACGTCCAACCCTCGATCTTCCCTACAGGGTCGCTACCAGGGCGACAGCCCAAAAAAGCAGGACGAAAATAAAATAGGTCCTCAGCCCCCACCCGTTCTGCACTGTCGGGTATAAATTTTTCCTACTCACGCCTCAAAACGCCTATATCCATATCTGGGAACCTTGGATCATGTCGCCGAAACAGGTTTTCACGGCCGAGAAGGCCAGGGAGATAGGCGAGGCCCTAGGAGTGGACTGGTCCCGGTTCGACGTCGAGCAGTTCAGGATGGGGATGGACGTGGAGCTGGAGCACGGCACCCGAGACCCCCACACGAACGTCACCGACGACGACCCACTGACCACGGGAAAGATAGCCCTCGCCCACCTCAACGAGTTCCCCGACTACTACACGAGGCTCATCGAGCTCGAGCACGAGGCTGAGGCCTACTGGGAGAACAAGCAGAACTAAACAGCCACGGATCTCAGTCTCACGTCAGAACATACAAATTTCCCTTTTTCCCAACCTTCCTGCTAACTAAATATCCATCGCGTCGAGCCTGAGGCCTCACAGGTGCACAGCGAACTTGCACTCGTCAGCCCCTGAGACGCTGGAGTGTATCAGCTCCACCTCGACGGGCCTCCCCAGGACGGTCTCCCAGTATCTCTCGACGAAGCCCCTGGAGCAGTTGCAGTAGGTGGGAGACACCGTCTCCCCCTCGGGCAGCCCCCTGAGGAGGCCGCAGTAGCACCTCAGCCCCTCCCGGAAGGAGCCGGGGGCGTAGTAGTGGTAGAGCGTGTCTCCCTCCCTCTCCAGCCTGGTCCCCCTGGGAGGCTTTTTCTGCTCCGCCTCCAGGAACTCCTCTAGGCTTCCGTGCTTCTCACGCCTTCTCACCGCCGCCTCGACGGGCCTTCTGTTCACCTCGGCGCAGTTCCGGCCGCACCTCACCATAATAGCCTCCCTCTTCTCCTCGTCGAGGAGCCCGTCCATCCTCTCCATGGCGTCCCTGACCCAGAGGGCCACGGCCTCGGGCTTGGAGGAGTTCTTTATCCCCTCCATTCCCTCGTTTATCCTCTCCGCGGCCTCCCTGCCGGCGACCTCCTCTAAGACCCCCCTTAGATGCCTCAGCGGACCGACGTAGTTGGGCATATGTTACTCCCCCTGCTCAACCTCTGATCGAAGATAGTCAGGCCTGTAGAAAAGTTCTCTTCCACTGGAGAGAGCGTTCATCAGAACGCTGAATAAAAGGGGTCCTTGAGCTACTCAGCTTTAGGCCGGTGGATCCGGGCATTCGCCCTAGATCTCGCCCAGCCTAGAGTATGCCGAAGAGGCCTCTCAGGACCCAGAGTACGATGCGCAGGGGCAGGAGCAGCAGGTTGACGAACAGGCTGATGAAGAAGCCGAAGCCCATTATCGTAACCCCTATCAGGCCGAGTAAGGCCATGGCCGCCAGCAGCATCCACAGGAGTATCAGCACTCCACTCACCTCATATCACTAGCGATAAACAGACTTTTAAACATACTTCTCCCGGACCAGGTTTGGGACCACGGCAAACGCGCCAACCCGAGTCAGTTCACCCCTGACAATCGGGCGGCCATGTAATTGTGCGTATGTAAACGAGACGGCATCTATATAAATTCAAGAGCGTGTTATAAAATTTTATCCTATATATATAATATGTCGGAAATCTATTTATCCATGGTTTACTTTCATATATAATTGCATGAACAGACGCAGGTTGGTAGGGTTAGAGTTGAGCAGAGACATTGACAGAAGCAAACCCAGGGAGTACTACCGAGGGATCGTGAGCAGGGGCGCCGAGAGGTGGGGGCGGGCTGGAGCGCCCATCTCTCCGACCTTCGCGACCCTCCGCCGCGGATCAGACCGGAGGGGTTTCCGGGTCAAGGAGGTGGATAGAACCTGATATCTGTGGGCACGGTCGTCCTGGCGGTGCTGACGGTGGTGGCCGCGGTGATCCTGTTCGCCTACTTGAGGCGGACTGACAGGCTGCGCGCCTACAGGGCCCCCGGGTTCAGCGACCGGGAGCCCTACGAGCCGGGGCCTAGGTTGCCCCGGGTCCAGGTGCCGGTCTGGGTCTACGTGATCGTCGTGGTCTTCATCGTCGCCGGGGCCTTCATGACGCAGAGCTACGCCATCATCCCCCCGGCCCACAGGGGGCTCAAGGTCACCCTGGGGCAGCTGGAGGACTACAGCTACCCGGAGGGCTTCCAGTGGAAGCTTCCCTTCGCACAGAAGTTCATCATGATGCCCGTCTACGCCTACTCGGCCAAGATCACGGAGTCGACGGCCTCCAGTGACATGCAGGAGATAACCACCCAGCTCTCGGTGCAGTACAAGGTGATCGCGAGCAGGGCCCACGAGGTCTACAAGAGCTATCTCTTTGACTGGGAGATCACCCAGATCAAGCCCATCATCTTCGAGGAGATGAAGGCGACGACCGCCGACTGGACAGCGGAGCAGCTGATCCAGGAGAGGCCTCTGGTCATGGCGCAGCTGAGGGATCAGCTCAGGCACAGGCTTGAGCCCCTGGGCTTCGAGGTGATATCCGTCAACATCGAGGACCTCCAGTTCAGCCAGGAGTACTGGGACGCCATCGAGAGGAAGGCCGTAGCCACCCAGGAGGCCCTTGCTGAGAAGAACAGGCTCGAGGTCGTAAGGTTCCAGCAGCAGCAGAAGATCATCCAGGAGCAGGCCTCTAAGAACATCACCATCATCCAAGCAGAGGCGAAACGGGAGAAGCAGATAAAGGAAGCGGAGGGCCTCGCCCAGTCCATCCTCCTCGAGGCCAACGCCACGGCGGAGGGGGACTACCTGAAGCTCCAGGCCATCGCCAAGGGAATAGAGAAGATCAAGGAGCAGCTCACACCAGAGTACGTCGACTACCTCGTCGCCAGCGGATGGGACGGAAGGCTGCCCATAATAGCTGGGGCGGAGGGCGGCCTCGTCCTCGACCTAAGGACCCTCTTCGCCGCATCAGAGACACCTTAACCCCCCTTTTTTAGTTTCAAAAGGTAGCTCAGTTGAAGTTGGGTGATGTCAGTGGAACCTGTTTCACTGAAAGGCGACTCGACGCCCCCCTCCCGGGGGTAGATGTGATATATTCCCGAGGCCCACTGGTCTCTTGGAGTAGAGCATGATCCTTGACTACGAGACCTACTGGAGCCCCGAGGGCGGGGGCAACCTTGACAGGCTCGTCGAGCTCTTCGACGAGGTCGGCGGGGAATACCGGGCCGTTGTGTTTCCTCCCAGCCGGGACCAGTCCCCCAGGAATAGGGGGCTCCACGAGGCGGTCAGGGGCCACCCCGAGAGGGACAGGTTCATCCCCTGCGCCTACATCAACCCGAACCTCTATGACGCCCCCGGGCAGCTGGAGAGGGCGGTCGCCGAGTACGGGTTCAGGGGGATGAAGCTGATGCCCACCATCCACAGGTACAACGTGGACAGCCTCGTGACCCGCCCCGTCATGGCGAGGGCCCTCGACCTGGGGATACCCGTCACGATCCACTCCTCGGGGGAGGGGGGCTACCCGAGGCTCATCTCCAGGCTGGCGGGCGAGTTCCCCAATGTCCCCATCATCATGGACCACAGCGGCTACAGGTACTTCCAGGGCGAGGCCCTGGAGGCCGGTATGAGCCACGAGAACGTCTACTTCGGCCTCTCCCTCGTCGCCGAGCCCGCCTACATCGACAGGATCGCCGAGGAGGTGGGCGCTGACAGGCTGATCTTCGGATCCAACGCGGCGGGCGGCATACCCAGGATAGGCGTCATGGTGTTCGAGTACACGAGCCTGACTTCGCACGAGAAGGAGCTCGCCCTGGGGGGCAACCTGGCGCGGCTCCTCGGGCTCTGACCCTCACCAGTCCAAGAGCCGGAATCCAGATCAGCTAAATGCTCATCGGCATCATACTTCATCGATTTGCCCGGGAAGAAGAGAGGGACCCCTCCGGCCCTCGCCCTTTTCCTCCTCTCGCCAGCGGTGGGGGAGCTGCTGTCAGGCTCAGCTCCGCCCGCGGAGTTCTTCACGCCCTTCGGCTTCACGATAATGGCGCTCCTCTACGGTGGTGGAGCCCTCGTCGCCAGGGAGCTGAAGGTCCGCTGGGGGCGGGGTATGGGGAGCATGCTCCTCCTGGGAGCCGCCTACGGCATCCTTGAGGAGGGGATGATGGTGGCCAGCTTCTTCAGCCCCTACTGGCCCGACCTGGGCGTCCTCGGGGTCTTCGGCCGCTGGATGGGGGTCAACTGGGTCTGGGCCGTCGAGCTCACAGCCTACCACGCCTTCGTCAGCATCACGGTCCCCGTCATCATCGTCGAGCTCGCCTACCCTGAGGCCAAGGCCGAGCCCTGGCTGAGGGGGATCTGGGGCAAGCTCGTGCCCCTTCTTCTGGCCGGCGACGTCGTCTTCGGCTTCCTACTCTTCGGCACCCTCCAGAGCTACTGGCCCCCAGCCCCCCAGTACCTGCTCATGGCGGCCCTCGCCGTCGCCCTCACAGCACTCGCCCGGAGGCTGCAACCCGACTGGGCTAGGAGGGGGGAGAGGCCGATGAGGGGGCCGAGGTACTACTGGCTCGTGGCGGCCCTGGCGGCCTTCGGGTGCGGCCTCGTCTTCTGGGTGCTGCCCAACCTCCTAGATTTCCCGATGGCTCCCCTGCTCGTCATCCTCGCCGGCGTCCTCGTCGTCTGGGGCGTGGTGAGGCTCATTACTAGCCACGACTGGAGGCAGTCGAGGCCGGCTCACAGGCTTGCCCTCGCCGCTGGGGCCCTTACTCCGCTGATAGTCTCAGCACTCTTCCAGGAATTCGACAAGTCGCGCCCCGACGACACGACGGGCATGGCCCTCGTGGGGCTCGCATCTATAGCTGGCCTGCTCCTGCTGAAGAGGAGGATAGACCGACTCGAGGCTGAGGAAAGGCCCCTGACCTAGGGCTATTCTGCGTGCTCGTGCTCAGATCAGGGTGATGAGCCTGCCGGACCTGCCGACGTTGAGCTGGGTGACCCCCAGGTAGGAGCTGACGTAGCCGTTCTCGATCCTGAGCCTGTCTCCCACCTTTACCTTCCTGATCTGCTCGTTCCAGAGGACGAGCACAACCCTGCCCGAGGCGTCGCCGAACCCCACGTTGGCGACGGTGAGGGTCTCCCACCTCCTCCTCTTCGACCTCACGGAGCGGGCGTCCCCCTTCTCTAGGACCTCCCCCTCGACGGTGACGCCGCTCATGCCGTCCCTCAGGCCGCCGATGAGCCTGAACTCGTAGGGCTCGTCCCCCATCAGCCTCTGGTACCAGCGCCCCCTCCAGGCCTCGTCCCCCAGCTCCCAGCCCACCTGGACGAAGCCGAGGCCCTCGTAGAACCCCTTGGTCCTCACGTTCCACTCGGGGGTGCCCAGGGTCCAGATGCGGACCTCGGGGTGGAGCCCGAGGAGGAGCCCCACGGCCCGGCCGCCGATGCCCATCCTGTGCCTCTCGGGGTCGACGAAGACCCTCTCCATGACGCCGTGGTCCCCGCCCCTCGTGTCCGCGATGATGCCCCCCACCAGCTCGTCGTCGAGCCTGATATTGTGGTACTCCATGACCCCCATCGCCCAGGACTGGAACTCCGGGGAGTCGTAGCCCGCGGGGCCCCCGAGGTTCGGGGCTCCCACGTCCACGTCTGTCTCGAAGGCCCTCTTCGATATCCGCGCGAGCTCCTCTGAGTACTCCTCCTCGGCCGGCTCTATCATAACCCGTTTGGCGACGCCCATGGCAATCACGAAGCGATCATCTATTCCCGGGTCCCCTAAATGAATGTGCCCTTTTGAAGCCGAGGGGAAAACGTATTCACCTGGGCGCCGCATTGCTAGGGGAGGGAAGACCAGTGTTCGAGAGGATCGGTTTCATAGGCGTCGGCATGATGGGCACCCCGATGGCGAGGAGGCTCGTCGAAGCCGGCTACAGGGTGGTGGCGTACGACATTGACCCGACAGCCGTGAAAAGGGCGGAGGAGATGGGGGCCGAGACGGCAGCCTCGCCCAGGGAGATCGCCGAGGGGTGCAACCCGGTGATCACGATACTGCCCAAGTCGAGCGACGTGGAGGAGGTCGTCCTCGGGCCCGGCGGCATCCTGGAGGGAGGCGGGGAGGGGCTCGTGCTCATAGAGATGACGACAGCCTACCCCCTGAGCACGAGGAGGATCGCCGCGGCGCTGGCCGCGAAAGGGATGAGGATGCTCGACGCGCCCGTCAGCGGAGGCGTCGTGGGGGCCGAGAGGGGCACCCTCAGCATCATGGTTGGGGGCGACTCCGAACTCTTCGAGGAGTGCAGGCCCCTCCTGGAGGCCATGGGGAGGAAGATCTTCCACATGGGGGCTGTCGGCTCCGGCCACACGATGAAGGCGGTGAACAACTTCCTCTCGGCGGCCTCGATGATCGCCACCTCTGAGGCCCTCGCCATCTCGACGAAGGCGGGCCTCGACCCGAGGAGGGTGATAGAGGTCCTCCAGGTGAGCTCGGGGAGGAGCTGGTCCACCGACTTCAAGTTCCCCAAGTACGTCCTGCCCCGGACCTTCGACGACGGCTTCAGGATAGAGCTCCAGGACAAGGACCTGGGCATCCTCACCAGGCTCGCCGAGGACCTGGGGGCCCCCGCCCTCGTCGCAGGCGTCGTCCGCCAGATCGTCAGGCTCGCCATGGCGGAGGGCTACGGGAAGCAAGGCCACACGGCGATCGCCGAGATGATCGAGGGCTGGGCCGGGGTCAGGATAGAGGGCTGAACGCCCAACGCTGGCTCCGGCTCCACGCATTCTCCTCTAAGACTCGGCACCTAGGAGACCCAGGACCGACCTCACGTACGTCCTGGCTATGACGGGCATCGAGTCGACGTCCACGTACTCGTTCGCCTCGCAGGTGTTCCCTCCGGTGGGCCCGCAGATGACGGTGGGCACCCCGCCGTGGACGGCGAAGTGGTTCGTGTCTGCGACGCTCCTGCCCAGGACCAGCCTGACCTCGCCCCCCAGCTCCTCCTCCAAGCTAGCCCTGACCGTCTTCACGAGCCTCGAGTCGCGGGGCACGACGAAGCTCGTGGGCGCGGGTGTGGGGCGCTCGTCCCAGGCGAGCTCGTAGCTGCCCTCTATGCCGGCGCGGCCGACTGCCGCCCTGATCTGCTCCGCTGCCTCCTCCACCGTCTGGCCGGGCAGGATGTGCCTGTCGATGAAGACTTCGGCCAGTTCGGGCACCAGGATCATCGTTCCCCCGCCGTGTAGGCCTATGACGCAGAGGCTGCCGGGCATCCCGAACTCCTCGCTGAAGCCCAATTCCTCTCTGCCGAATCCGGAGAGGACGCCGACAACCCGGGCCGCGTCCACGACCGAGTTGACTCCCCCGCCGTACGCGGCGTGGACCGTCCTCCCCCGGAGGGTGAGGTGGAATACGTGCCTCCCCCTCTGACCTATCGTGAGGGAGTATGGGGCCGACGGCTCGGGCACCAGGCAGTGGTCGACTCCCCTGAGGAGGTCTGCCTTGATGAGGGCGTGGGCGCCCCTCGACCAGTTCTCCTCTTCCGAGGTCGCCGTCACTAGGATGCTGCCGCCAAGCTCCACGCCTGAGGCGATGATGGCCTCCAAGGCCCCTAAGAGGCAGGCCGCGCCCCCCTTCATGTCGTGGGAGCCGAGGCCGTGGAGCCGGCCGTCGATGATTCGGGGCTTGAAGGGGTCCGTCTCCCAGCCCTCGAAGGCGTCGAAGGTGTCCAGGTGGAAGTTGAGCATCACCTTCGGCCCACCCTCAGAGCCCTCCACCCAGCCGGCTATCGTGTCCCCGGCCTCCTCGACGGGGAGCCTCCGGACGTCGCTTAGGCCAAGGGACTTGAGGTAGTCGTGCACCCAGTCTGAGAGCTCCTGCTCCCCGCCAGTCACCGATGGGATGGAGACGAGGGTCTTCGCGAGCTCCACGAGCCTCTCCTTCCTGACTAGTCCAAGGTGGTCAGTCATGCCGCCTCTCCAGTATAGCGCCTTTCGGCTGTTTGCTTAAGCCTTTGGTGGGCGTGGGTAAGGCTTATAGCCCGTGGCTCTGCCTGTTGGTTCCATCCGGGGTTGAACGTTTGTCCAGGTGGTTCGGCTTCCTGAGGGGGAACGTGCTCGTGATGACTGTCTGCGAGTGCGTCTGGCGCTCATCGATAGACATCATCTGGCCCTTCCTCAGCCTCTACGTCCTTGACCTCGGGGGGAGCTACGAGACCATCGGCCTCATCATGGCCCTGGGGAACCTGGCGAGCCTCATCTTCTACCCCCTGGGAGGTTACATAGCCGACTACCAGGGCAGGATCAAGCGCGCGCGCGATTCCTCAGGTGCACCACCTTCGTCCATGTTGCCGCCCTGGCCGCCTTCACCACACTCACCAACTCCTTCCTCAACCCCGCCCTGCAGAGCCTCTTCGCCGAATTGACTCCGAGGAAGCAGCGGGGCCGGGTTCTTGCCTCCATCGGGGGTGGGGGGATCTGGCTCATGAGGGGGGCTTGGGGGAGCGGCGTCCTGGGGAGGACGACCCAGACCCTGGGCAACCTCGCCAGCGGGTACATCTACGGACGCGACGTCTCCCTGCCGTGGCTGATCCTCTCCGGCGCCCTGTTCGTTCTGGGAGCCCTGTTCATTGCCCTAGTGAGGGAGCCGGAGGTCGCCGAGGTTTAGAGCAGGCACGGGCTTGTTCAGAAATTTTTAGATTTATTTGATGGAATAAATCCTTCATTTCTCCAAAAATATGCATATTTTATGACAAAATATGGGATACTTATATATAGTATAAATTAATGAAAACAAGTTGCTTGGTCTGGAAAGGGGTGGAGTTGAGAAGCTAAGTGAGTTCCAAAATTCTTGGGTCCTTCGGAGTCTTGATCAAGTCCAGGGCTCGGGAGATCATCATGTGGACTTGGTTCACGGTCGTCGCGTGCATGATCGTCTCCTCGGGCTTCCCTCCCCTGATTCCGACGGCTCTAGCCGCACTGTCCATGTTCCTGATCTCGACCTCGGTCTACATCTACAACGACGTCGTGGACAGCGAGTTGGACAAGATCAACCCCTACAAGGACCACAGGCCCCTAGCCTCGAACCTGGTCTCTGAGAGGGAGGCCGTGATCCTGGTCTACGTGTCCGCGGTTCTAGGTCTCGGAGTTAGCCTCCTGCTGAACATCCAGAGTTTCTTGATCGCCCTCGCGTATCTCGCACTCTACATGCTCTACTCCCACCCCAGGGTTTACCTGAAGAACAAGTTCATCGTGAAGGAGCTGATCCTCTCCTCGGGGCACATCATCATGTCCCTCATGGGTAGCTACGGGGTCACGGGGGCGTTCTCTGACAGGGCCTTCTTCTCCAGCATCCTCTCCACCGTGCTCACCTTCGCCTTCATACCGGCGCTGAATGACACCACGGACGTGGAGGCGGACAGACAGTTCGGATACGTCTCCATCGCTATGGTGCTGAGCTGGAGGAGGAGGATGCAGTTACTCTTCTCGGGGCTGCTGATCGTCATGACCCTCACCCCCTTCACCTACGCGAACTTCGGGTTCAACGCAGTCCTCCCCATATTCGTCGTGGCCGGGGGACTCATCTTCATCAGATACATGTTCCCTATCATGAACACGATGGAGGAGGCCAAATTCTTGCAGGCGAGGAAGGTCGGCTACCTCTATTTCATACTGATGAACATATTCACCGTCATAGCATCGCTGAACATAACGAACATATTCTGATTGTGCAGAGGAGGGGGTTTAGAGGCCCCCGGAGAACTACTGTGAGGAGAGGGCTTCCTTCATGACCCTGATGAGCTCCTCGCCGGTTATCGGTTTGAGTAGGATGTCGTAAATGCCCAGGTCCAGGGAGTCGATGCTTTCCTGGAAGGAGGGGAATCCGGTCACCATGACTATGATGACCCCTTCGTTTATCTCCTTCAGCTTCCTGGCCACCTCGTCACCCATTATGTCGGGCAGCTTTATGTCCAAGAGTACCAGATCGAACTCCGTCTTCTTCGCCTTCTCTATGGCCCTGCGTCCATCGAGGGCCGTCTCAACTGTATAGCCAGCGTTCCTGAGGAACGAGCTGTAGATCTCCAGGAGGTCCTCCTCGTCTTCCACAACAAGAATCCTTTTCTCACTCATCCACTACCACTCTCAAACACTCTGCATCGGCACCGTTATCACGAACTCTACTCCTTTGCCCGGTACGCCTACCTCTTTTATCGTCCAACCATAAGATTCGATAATTCTATTAATTAAGTTTAGACCATGGACGCCGGTTTTCTCTATATCGCCCAGGAAGATCTTCTCCTTCTTCTCGTAGGATATGCCCGTTCCATCGTCCTGATAGATTATTCTTAGGTTCTCTCCCTCTTCGAAGCGGAGCGTTATCTCAGTGACCTCGCCACCGTGTTTCAAGGTGTTGTCTATGAAGTTGTAGAAGACACGGCTTAGCATCGAGTCGGCCTGGACTACTACGCCCTCACACTGGTCTTTGACTTTTATCCCATGGAGGCTGAACATACTGAGAGCGGTCTTGAAGCTCTCCGACACGCCGATGCTCCTCCTCTCCTCGAGACCGAGCCTCTCGTAGTCAGCGGCGAAGTTCAGTATCCTCACTACCTGATAGGTCGTGTCCCTGATCCTGCCCAGGTAGTCATCCACTGTCTGTCCCTTCTCGAGACCCATGTTCACGAGGTCGAGGTAGCCCATGATCACCGAGAGCTTGTTCCTCACGTCGTGTCGAGTCAGCTTTCCGACGACCTTGAGCTTCTCGCTGGTGCGTTTACGATCTGTGATGTCCCGAGCGATGGCCAGTATCTCTCGTTTGTTGTTCCTGTGCTTGACCAGGGAGAAGCGCCCCTCACCCCACCTGGTGGAGCCGTCCTTTCTGGAGTACTCGAACTCGATGGGATCGGAGACCTGGCCCCTCACGACTGAGGAGAGTATCTTCAGGTACCGGGGTATGTCCCTCGCCTTTATGGCCCCGATCTTCGTGAAGTGCCTGTTGACGATCTCCTCCTCGGGAAATCCTGTAAGCATGGAGTAGGCGGCGTTTATCGACGTGACGTATCCCTTCAGGTCGAAGATGACGACGCCATCTGGCGCCAACTCGATCAGCCTCTGATACATCTCGGCGGTGTAGTGGGATTCTCTATCTGGTTCCTGCTTCTCTTGCCTCTCGAAGAAAATGACCTGTAGTGCGGGTTTTCCGCCTCTCTCTATGATGCTGGAGGTAACGTTCATTGTCAGGAGTTCTCCACTCTTCCTGACAAACCTGTACTCTTTTATCTTGGTGACCTTGCCCTCAAGCCGGTCCTTGATGTTCTTCAGCATCCTGTCCAAGTCATCTGGGTGTACAATTTTGTGAAGTTCACCCGATGTAAATGACGTAAGCTCTTTGATAGAGTAGCCGAGCATATCGGCAAGGACGGAGTTCACGAAGCAGAGCCTCGGCTCCGGCCCGTCTATGATGGCTATCCCATGCCTCCCGCTCTCCACGAGCTTGCTATACTTCGTCTCCGACTCCAGTAGCTCCCTCTTGGCGCGGTACCTCTCGACGGCTGAGATTATGCGTTTTGCGAGTATTTTGTAGTGGGTCGTGCCCATCTCCTTGCGAAGGTAATCGTCCACGCCAGTAGCGAAGGCCTCCTCGGCCACCTCGTCGCTACCCTTCCCGGTGTAGATGATGAAGGGTATCTTCTTCCTCCGGATCGCCTCGTTCGCGAACTCGACACCGTTCATGCCGGGCATGCTGTAGTCCGAGACTATGCAGTCGAAGGACTCCTCTTTGAGGACCTCCAGCGCCTCCTCGGGTGAGATCACGGCGTAGACGGCTATGAAGGGGTCATATGACTCCAGGAACCGCTTGACGATCTCCAGCATGGCGGGCTCGTCGTCCACGTAGAGAACCCGAATGGAGCCCTTGGGTAGCACCTCCTCAGAGGCCTGATCCATCAGCCCCTCCTCGCCTAGACTGGCCTCTGTGGATTCGCTTTCCATGGATATGTCCTCGATCAAAGACTGATTACTCGTTCGGTTTATTGACCCGGTGAGGGTGAGTTATTAGGGGTTATGCATCAATGAACCATATTAAAGACAAGAGGAAAATGATCCTCTCTTAATAATTAGTCGACAATAAAACATCTATGTTCAGTGTGGAATTATCATCACTGCAGAGAGTAGAATACAGTTCAGGAATCAATAAACCCTTTTTTTGGAGATCGGGACGATTGACGCTGAAGAATGTCAATTAACGAGTCAGAAGCCCCAATCAAGATACTATTCGTTGATGACGATGAGGACCAACTGCTGATAGTGAGGCACCTGCTGAGGAGGCTGGACCAGGAGATCGAGGTGGACTCGGCAACTTCGCCGGAGGAGGCGCTGGGGATACTGGAGGAGGGGCACTACG
>Ga0209427_10001504_pt1 | contig 26906 bp, 19 predicted proteins | sample DeeMarSWOR136_30_FD_187465 | JGI IMG/M metagenome (GOLD analysis project Ga0209427, IMG submission 187465) | Marine sediment microbial communities from White Oak River estuary, North Carolina - WOR-1-36_30 (SPAdes) (version 2) | ecosystem: Environmental > Aquatic > Marine > Intertidal zone >...
CTTCATGTAAGGCTGGCTGAAGAAGCCCATTATATTGGTGAGTCAATACCTTCCCAGAGTTATCTCAATATCGAAAAAATAATTGAAGTCGCAAAAAAGAGCAAAGCAGAAGCTCTCCATCCCGGCTATGGATTCCTGGCTGAAAATCCCGGCTTGGTGGCAAGATGCGAGGAAGAAGGCATTGTCTTTATCGGCCCCCCCTCTGAGCCTATGGAAATCATGGGGAATAAAACCACTTCCCGGACGAGGATGACCAAAGCCGGGGTGCCGGTTATCCCGGGCACTCTTGAGCCTTTAAAAGATGAGAAAGATTTAAAGGAGAAGGCTGAAGAGGTAGGTTTTCCTGTCCTGCTCAAGGCAACAGCTGGCGGCGGAGGCAAGGGATTGAGGTTGGTCAGGAATAGGAAAGACCTGCTCTCATCGTTCAGATTAGCCCAGTCTGAAGCGCAAGAGAGTTTTGCTGATCCCTCCATCTACATCGAAAAATATCTCGACGAGCCACATCATATCGAGATTCAAATCCTGGCTGACAATTTCGGGAATATTGTTTATCTGGGAGAAAGGGAGTGTTCTATTCAAAGACGATACCAAAAAGTCCTGGAAGAAACTCCCTCTCCTTTCATTGATCAGGAAATAAGGGAAGAAATGGGACGGATTGCCGTGAAAGCAGTAGCTGCGGTGAACTACAGGAATGCCGGAACCGTGGAATTTGTAGTGGATAAAAAGAAAAAGTTTTATTTTTTAGAAATGAACACCAGGCTTCAAGTGGAACATCCGATAACAGAAATGGTAACGGGCATTGATCTTGCCAAGAGCCAGATTGAAATAGCAGCCGGCTTTCCGTTAAATATTAGTCAGGAGGATATCAAACCCAAAGGATTCTCGCTTGAATGCCGAATATATGCCGAGGATCCGGACAATGATTTTATGCCTTCCCCCGGGAAAATAATTCATCTCCGTACCCCCGCGGGGGGATTGGGTGTTCGGGATGATAACGGAGTCTACCAAGGATATGAAGTGCCTCTTGAGTACGACCCCCTGCTTTCCAAGCTGGTTACCTGGGGAAGCACAAGAGCTGAAGCCATTCAGCGAATGCTCAGAGCTTTATCCGAATACCAGGTTTATGGTATAAAAACGACGATTCCTTTTTTCAGACGGGTTCTTCTTCACCCGAAATTCTTTGCGGGAGATTACAATACCCATTTCATCGCCAATCTTGAGAAGGAAAAAGACGGGGGAGAACCAGAGGAGGAGGTAGTGGCTTTGATAGCAGCAGGGATAAAAACTTACGCGGAGAGAAAATCAGGCCCCTTATCTGCACCAAAAAGAAAAGAGAGCAAATGGAAATTTCAGGGGAGATTGCAAAACTTTTCCGACAGGCTTTAAAATGAATTTTTCACTTTGGCTTGATGATAAAGAATTCAAGCTGAACTTAGAAGAAAAAGCAAAGAACGATATTCTGGTTTCTCTAGGAAAAAGAAAATATCATGTTTCTGCCGAGTTCTTAAGCTCTGATGAGATTCTCCTGAATATAGATGGTAAGATTCACAACGTTATAGTCAATTCAAATTCTTTATCCCATTCTGTTTATGTGAACGGACGGTTTTTTAAGATCGAGAAGAAGTCGGTATCGCAGATTTTAGGAAGGAAAGGAGCAAAGCCCAAGAAGAGAGATATCAAGACGTCCATGCCGGGGAGAATTGTGAAGGTTTTTGTCGAAGAAGGGGATGAGGTAAAGGAAGGCCAGGCAGTTTTAGTCCTGGAGGCCATGAAGATGCAGAATGAGATAAAGTCGCCTCAGGCCGGGATAATAACAAAAATAAATCCTGCGGCCGGTGATTCCGTGGAAGCCGGCTCCCTCCTCTTTTCCGTCGAATAACAACATAAGAACAGGGTCAGACTTGCAAAACTTGCGTTTTTTATTGTTGCCTGTTTTGCCCAGGAGGTTAGGTCTTTAAAAGTTGAGCTTTAATCTGCTTCTTACTTGAAGGCCTTATTTTATATGATTTTATTTTATCCCGCAAAAAACGCAAGTTTTGCAAGTCTGACCCCATAATTCAAGAAAAGTTAAAGCCGACGCAAGCAACTATATCCAAGGTACTAACCGTGATATAATATAAAACTGTCCTTAAATTTATATTTTTGGCAAATAAATACCATCAGGTCTCTTTTTTGTTGAGTAATTAGAGAGTAATCATGAAGGCACATAAAAAGCTTAGATTGCTCATCATTCTCTTCGTTATAGTCCTCTTCTTGGCAGGATCAGGGGTGGTCATCAAAAATATTCTTCTTAACCGGATAACGAAAAAAGTACAATCAAGCTTTGATTACTCCCACCTTTATGTGTCTTTTTTCCCTCCTGTTCTCATTTTAGAGGGTGTGAGATCACGCGCTCCTTCGCCCTTGTTTTCTGCAAAAAAAATTGCCGTGAGAATCTCTTACAGATCGTTGTTAACCAGGGAAAGACCCTTTAATGTTTCTGTCGAACGCCCGATCTTAAGACTCGATGGCACGTCTCCCAAAACAGAGAAGGAAAAGAGAGAATTCAGCTTTTCTCTTCCCTTTTCGGTAGAAACAGGATCGATAAAGGAAGGGGAGTTCCATTTTCGGGGAAAAGAAGTGAGTTTTCAGTCCAGGAATGTAAATGCCCGTTTTTCCCAGAAAAAAGGTGATTTTTCAATTCAAGCAGAAGCAGAGCAGAATGTCTTATCACTGGACCCAACCCTTCCACTGGTAGAAGGAAAAGTAAGTCTTTCTGTCAATAGACGCGGCAAAGAAATCATCATCAAAAGAATTGAAATCGATGGCTCTGATTTTAGCTTTAAAGCCGAAGGGAGCTTGCTCGATCCGTTAAATCCTGATTTACGCCTGGAAACTTCTTTGAAAGCAAAAGCTTCATTCGTTGTCGATTTTTTTCATCTTCCTTTTGATTGGGAGGGGGAGGCTGAGGGAGCAGGAATTCTTGCCAGAAGCAGCGAAGGTATTGTTTTTAAAGGGAACTTTTCGAGCGAGAGCCTTGTCTTGAACAGAGTCTTCCTGGGAAAAGTTAACGGAAAAATAGATTTTAACGAAAAAGCCGCTAAAACCGTTGAGCTTAATATCCAGAAGAAATCAATGCCGCCTGAATTTGTGAGAATCCATCTGTCAGAAGATAGAATTGCGGGAGAAACTGAAGGAGTTTATCTGGATCCAATAATGAATTATTTTTCCCTGCCCTGGCCAGTAAAGTCTCCTGCTTGGGGAAGTTTCTCGATTGAAAACGAGAAGCTTCAAGTGGAAGCAGAATTCAGGGAAGAAGATTTCGAAGCCGAGTTAGATCGGTTTCCTTTTGACGGCCGGGTCAAATTCAACTGGGACGGGAAGAATTTGTTTACCTTTTCTTCTCAAGATCTTTCCTCTAGTTTTGGCCAGATTGACGTTGAAGGAAAAGCTGAAGTTGGGAAGGAGTTGGATATAACCATTCAAGGCGAGATCAAGGATGTGAAGCAGGCTCGACAGTTTACATCTGTGATACTTTCACAAAATTTCGACTTCCCCGAGATAAGAGGGAAAGGCAAGAGCAATATTCATATCTTTGGCGATTATGATCTTCCTCAGATTAAGGCAGATTTCGCCTTTGCTCCTGGAGGCTATGATAGATTCGATGCAGATTCTGTCGAAGGTGAAATCGAGCTAATAAGCGATGAGTTTTTTGGCAGATTCAGGATAGATGATCCTTTCATGAAAGGGAGGATTAGCCTCTTCTCGAGCCCGGAAGGGCTGAAAGTCGACATTCGACTTGATCGAGGTCTTGTTGAAAGAATTTTCCCTGGTTTTGACATTGATTTTCCTCTCCGAGGAGAAGCTTCAGGAAATTTTGAAGTAAAACTGAAAAATGAGGATATTCAGCTTAAAAGTACGTTCTCCAGCTCATCGCTGAATTTCGCGGACAAAAACTTGAGAGACATAAGCGGCAAACTAGAATGGCAGGGCGATGCCCTTTCTTTCTCCGACCTTCAATTTCATTTACACGGGGGCGTTGTAAAAGGAAACGCCAGGGTAGACCTTCGAGCTGAAGATTTTGACATCGATATCCAAGGAGAGGATATCGACCTCTCTTCCCTTTATGCTGACGTCAAGGGGACCTTGGGATTTAGCCTCAAGGGAAAAGGCGCCCTCGGTCAGGACTTGGCCCTGGGCAATTTTGAAATCAAGGATTTACACTATATCCATCTTCAGAAAACCGAAGCAAGAGGGCAGGCGAAGCTTGGCTACTCGGAAGGAAAGGTTGGTTTAGAGCTAAACGGAAATTTCCTTCCAGGCGAAAACGAGTTTAGTATTTCACTCTCTCTCCCCATCCCTGTTGCTGATGAAATTTTTTCTGTTGAGATAAGAGGTAGCTTCACCAACCTTGATCTCCTCCTTCCATGGAAAGGGGCCAAAGGGCGCGTTAACTATCTGGGTGAAGTCAGAGGCGGAAAAGGCTCTCCCCAGATTAAAGGAGCTATTGATTTTCAAGGGTCGGTTTTTCCGCTGGAGCGGTTTGCTCATGCCTTGAGAGATTATTCCGGGCTGATGTTTGTTGAAAACAATAAGGTTTCTTTTCGCTCCCTTCAGGCCGAATTAGGCGGAGGAGATGTTCAGGGATATGGTGAGTTGGAATTTGGAGACGGTAAGGTTGAGAATATTGACCTCAAAATAGAGGGAAAAAATTTGCTTCTTTCTCCTTTAGAGAGGACCAGATCCCTAACCAATGGCTCTTTGAATCTCATAAAGGATGCTAATCGTTTTGTTTTAGAAGGAGAGTTGTTAGCTCAAAAGCTTTCCTGGAGGCGTGAAGTTTTTGAGAAATTTACTTTTTATTCAAGCCCCTATTATCAACCTCGAGAAGAGCCAGGCTTTTTTGATGACCTTACTCTGAACATTAGACTGAGAGCAGTTGATAATGCGTGGATGGAGAACTCTCTGGGCAAGGTTAGAGGCAGGTTTGATTTGGCTCTAACCGGCAACGCAGTAACGCCAGTTGTGCTTGGTGATATCGAAGCTTTGGATGGGGAAGTCTATTTTCAGGATAGAAAATTTAGAATACTAAGCGGGCGCTTGAGTTTTATCAATCCTGCGGCCATTGAGCCTTATTTAAGCTTTAAAGGAGAAACTTACGTTAAAGATTATAGGGTGACTTTTTCTCTTGATGGCCCGGTAGACCGTCTCACTCCAGAATTGAGCTCATCGCCCCCGTTACCGCCCGAAGATGTCCTGGCTCTTCTCGCCTTAGGAGAGTCCTTCAAGCGGACTTATTCTTCAGATACAAGCACATTGCTAACTACTTACTCTCTTGTATCTTTTCAGCTTTCAGAAGAAGCAAAAAAGCGCGCTGAGGGCCTTTTCGTCATTGACCGCTTAAGAATCGATCCTTTTATCATGGGTTCCTCCCCAGAGATGGCAGCTCGCTTGACTGTAGGCAAAAAAATATCAAGAAACTTTTTTGTTCTTTATTCTGCCAATCTTAGAACCCAAAGAGAGGAGATTGCGCGGTTAGAATGGGAACTGACGGATGATCTCTCTATTGTCGGAATCCGTAATGAAGAGGGTCGGATTAGTATTGATGTTAAAATTCATAAGAGATTTTAGCTTCGGAGAAAGAAAGCAAGTTCTATTTTTTCTCCTGTTCTTATCTATCGTTTTTTTACCCAAGGAATCTTTTCCCCATTCTCAAAAGCCCTCTCCTATCATAGCCAAAATATCTGTCCAGATTGACGGCCAGCCAGACGTTGAAGATATGGAAGAATTGATTCCTCTAATGGAAGGAGAGGAGTTCTCTTTGAAAAAGGTCAACAGCAGTATTAAACAGATCTACAAGACCGGGCTTTTCTCTGATGTTCAGGTTTTGAAGGAAGGAGAGCAGGAAATCCAGCTGACGTTTCTTCTTACCAGGCGGTATTTTATCCGTAAGATAATCTTTAGGGGAAGACAAAAAGTCGCTCGTAAAGACCTGAAGGAAAGCTTATTCTCTTTATCTGAGGGGAGTTTTTTCTCAGATGAGAAGGTGAGCAAGGCCGTTGAAGAATTAAAGGAAGCTCTAACCAAGAAAGGCTATTTTCAGCCTGAGATTGAGGCTTTTACCGAGAGAGATTTCAGAAGTCCCACGGTTAATGTGATTTTTGAGATTCGCTCTGCCAAAAGGTACGTTATCAAGAAAATTGCTTTTTCTGGAGATAAGATTCTTCCTGAAGCTGAATTGAAGAAAGAAATGAAAATCAAGAAAGGAGATTTATACGCCCCCTCAGTTCTCGATGAGGATCTTACAAGGCTTAAAGAATTTTATGGTTCGAAGGGCTATCAAAGAACAGAGATCGATGTCGACGAAGTAAGATTTGATGAAGCGAAGCGGAGTGCTGACCTTTCTTTAAGGATTATCCCTCACGAGAAAATAGAGATTGTTGTGGAAGGAGCCCAAGTGCCTTTGAAACTTCTGGAGCCAATCTGGGAGCCAAGAATATTTGAAGAGTGGGGACTGGCCGAAGGACAGGCAAAAATTATAGCTTATATGAGGAAAAAAGGCTGCCTTTTTTGTTCTGTCACTTCGTCCATTGAAAAAGTGGCTAATGAGATGCGCGTTGTTTATAAAGTCAGCCCGGGCGAAAAATTCAAGATTATGGATGTTTCTTTTGAAGGGCTGGGATATTTTACTCCTGAAGAGTTAAAAGAAAAGCTTGCCTCAGAGGCAAATGCTCCTTTTTCGAGCTGGATAGATGGGGAAAAACTGTTTGGATTGCCCGCGGAGATAGAATTTCTGTATAAGACCAGAGGATTTCATGATACGAGAGTAAATTTAAATTTTTTCCCGCAGGGAAAAAACGTAAGAGCCCATTTTTTTATCGAGGAAGGAGGCCAGGAAAAGATTGAAAAGATATCCTTTGAAGGAACAAGCCTGTTCAACAAGGAGATCCTTCTCAAGCAAATAGGCAGTTTTGAGGGTGGATTTTTTTACCAGCCCAACCTCCAGAAAGACATAGAGAGGCTTGTTAATTTTTACCTGAACCAGGGTGTTAGAGGAACTGAAATTAGGGTCAGGATTGAAAGAATGGGAGAGAATCTTTTTTCTGTTTTTTTTAGTCTTAAAGAAGGGAAAAAAGTCAAGATTGAGAGAATCGTAATTACAGGAAATGCTGTTACAAAAAGACGCACTATTATCAGAGAGCTTAGAGTAAAAGAGGGAGAATATGCTTTCTATAGAAGAATTCGAGAGTCGAGAAGAAGGCTTGAAAAGCTGGGTATTTTCACCGAAGTGAAAATTGATGAAATTCCCATTTCTGTGGAGAAGGAAAACTTGATTATCAGCGTCAGAGAAGGCAAGAGAAATTATGCAGGACTTGGTGCAGGATTGGAGACCAGGAGCGAGCGCCAGACTTTTGCTCTCTGGAATAATCCGGTCAGGCTTAGAGGAACGGCCGAGTTTATCAGGAGTAATGTTTTAGGCTCAGCAGCGCAGCTAAGCCTTGTCGGGCAATTAAGTTTCAAAGAGAGGAGAGGAGTTTTTTCCTGGGAACAGCCTTACTTTTTTGGGCTCCCCGTGCAGACCTATATGAATGCCTGGCTGGAAAGGGAAGAACGGGAGAGCTTTACCTTTGACCGACAAGGTGTTAGTCTGACGGCCATCAAGTCCGTCTCAAAGGATTTTTTGTTCCTGACAACTATGAGGTGGGCCAGGACAAATTTTGTTATCCTGCTGATCGAAGAATCAGAAGTTGACCGCCAGCATCGTCCTTTTTCGGCAACTTCTATCTCCGGAAGCTTCATCTGGGACAGAAGGGATGAACCTTTTAATCCAGAGAAAGGATCTTTTTTAAGTTTTGTCGTAGAGAGGGCCTTTCCTCTTCTCAAGTCTGATTCAAATTATTTAAAAAGCTTCATCAAGTATAAGCAGTTTATCCCTGTTTTTTCTGGAGTAACCTTTAGTGCTACTTCCCGTCTTGGCCTGGGAGGAGGCAGAAAGCCTATTCCAGTTCACGAGAGGTTTTTTGCCGGGGGCAGCAACTCCTTCCGCGGGGCAAGGTTCGACGAGCTGGGTCCAAAAGACCCGGTTTCGCAGAAGCCTGTTGGAGGGGAAGCCCTGGTTTTGTTAAACTTTGAACTGACATTTCCTCTGGTTTCCGGGATTAAAGATTTATCAGGAGCTCTTTTTTACGATAAGGGCAATGTGTTCGAGGAAACGGAGCATTTTAGCATGGCTGCTCTCAAGGATGCTGTGGGGGTTGGAATTCGGTATCGTACTCCTCTGGGTCCCGTCCGGTTGGAAGTGGGCTGGAATCTGGATGCAGAGAACGGAGAAACAAAGCCATTAGTTTTTATCACCATCGGAAATGTCTTCTAAAAATATGCTTAGAATGAGACGATTGATTATTTTCCCCCGAGTTTTTTTCTTTCAATTAATTAAGTTTATTTTTTTACTTTTTACTGTTTACTGTTTTTCAGAAACAGTAGACCGGATCGCGGCTATAGTAAACGAGCAGGTCATAACTTTAACTGATTTGAGGATTGCAGAGGCATTCGGCCTCTATGACGAGGAGTTCAAAGAAAAGTCTGGAGACCATCAATCATTTATACTGGATCAGCTTATTTATCAAAAACTGGTCATTCCCTTAGCAGGCGAAGAAGTCTTTGTAGAAAATGAGGAGCTGGATTCTTTCCAGGCAAGAATAGTTGAGAAATTGGGTAATGATCAGGCACGCAGAAGGCTTGAAGAGTTTGGCCTGGATTGGGAAGATTTAAGAGGCCTTATCCTCGAGAAAATCGTTTATCAAAAAATCATCTCTCGAAAATTTGGCCAGCGAAATATCGTAAGTTTAAAGGAAATCGAGGACTATTACCAACAGACCTATGTCCCTTCTCAAAGAGAGAAGGGATTGGAGCCGCAACCGATGGTGGAGCTTCTCGATGAGATTGAATCCCGCATCGTCCAGGAAAAAATTAAAACTCAAATTAAAGATTGGATTGACAACCTGCGGAAAAAGGCGGATATACAGAAATTAATGTAGGGGCTTGATTCTAATGTAGGGGTTTGATTTATCAAACCCACCTTTAAAATTACAATATGAATTATATCTAACGTATGGAATTGATTTATTGTAGGGGTTTGATTCATCAAGCCCGCACTTTTAAAATATATATATTGATGTTATATAATACCGCAAGACAAATCATCTAGTGGTAAGGAGTTATGTTGAGTCGTATGGCCTTTTTGTTTCCTGGGCAGGGTTCTCAAGGAGTTGGCATGGGAAAGGATTTTTATGATTTTTCATCCCAGGCCCAGGAGATTTTCTTAAGGGCAGATGAAACTCTCGGCTTCAAAATATCGAAGCTTTGTTTTGAGGGGCCGGAGGAAGAGCTGAAACTGACCAAGAATACACAGCCCGCGCTCCTCATCGTAAGCTTTGTTGCTTATGTCCTTTTGGGAAAGGAAGCTTGGATAGCAGCTGGGCACAGTCTGGGGGAGTATTCGGCCCTTGTGGCAGCTGGTTCTTTAAAATTTGAGGATGCGCTTCTCCTTGTTCATAAAAGAGGAACGTATATGCAGGAGGCTGTGCCTGCGGGAGAGGGGGCTATGGCTGCAGTACTTGGCTTAAGTTATGAAGATGTAGAAAAGGCCTTAACAAAGATAGAAAAGGGAGTCGTGGAGATAGCAAACTGGAACAGCCAGGAGCAGATTGTAATTTCCGGACATAAAGAAGCTGTGGATGAGGCCTTAGCTGTCATTAATCCTCCCCGGTCCATCATGTTGCCAGTGAGCGCTCCTTTTCACTGCAGGCTTATGAAGAACGCAGAAGAGAAGCTCTCTTATGATTTGGATCATGCGGAATTTAAGGATCTGAAGTTTCCGATAATTACAAACGTGGATGCGGAAGTGATCCATAAAGGAGACGAAGCAAGAGACGCCTTGAAAAGGCAGGTCACGCGGCCTGTGCTCTGGTATAAATCGATGGAAATGCTGCTCGAGGAGAAGGCTGACCCGTTCGTGGAATTGGGTTCAGGAAAGGTCTTATCAGGGCTGGCAAAGAGAATAAGCAGAAAATGGGCATCTGCTCCTACACTTTTTAATGTAGAAGATCCAGTAACCCTGGAAAAAGTAAGGGAGGCTCTTTCAGGAATGCTTTGACATTACAAGGGGACCAAATCTTATATAATATTCTGCGGCAGAAATAGTCGCTATGGCTATAACCACCCAGAGGCCGATTTGAGAAATAAAGTTGAAGGGCCCTAGGTATTCCTCTCCCAATATCAATAAGCATATAGTAACTGCTTCTGAAATCATTTTGAATTTGCCAAGCCTTGAGGAAGCGATGTGGATTCCTTTGGAGGAGGCAATTGCCCTAAATCCTGTGACAGCTATTTCCCTTCCTAAGATTATGACAACCATCCAGGCCGAGACAGCGCCCAATTCTACAAGGCAGATGAAGGCTGAGGCGATCAGCAGCTTATCTGCTATTGGATCTAAAATCTGCCCCAAGATCGTTACCTGCTCTCTCTTTCTTGCCAAGAGCCCGTCAAAAGTGTCAGTCAGAGCGGCCAGAAGGAAAATGATGACAGCCACCAGTTCTTTTCCCTCAAATTGAGTAAGGAGCACGACAACCAAAACCGGGATGGAGAGTATCCTCAGCATGGTGAGGAGATTAGGTAAATTCATTTTCAAGGAGATATACTATAGCCTGTCCGCATTGTCAAATTGCAGGGGCTTGATTCATCAAACCCACCGATTTATATTGTAGGGGCTTGATTTATCAAGCCCACCTTTAAAAATACATACAATGATTTATGGTTATTGTAGGGGCTTGATTTATCAAATGCAGGATTGATTCTTATGTAGGGGCTTGATTTATCAAGCCCACATTTTTGATTATTAGAATGATATCGATTTCCTAAACCTGATAGAAAAAGCAGCCTGTCCCCTTTTTTCTTGAAAAATGGGGTATGTCTGAGTATATTTGTCTAAGGGATATGGCCAAGAAGAATTCCTCCACACCGATGATGGAGCAGTATTCTCGGATCAAGAAAGATCATCAGGACGCTCTTTTATTTTTTCGCCTGGGTGATTTCTACGAGATGTTTTATGAGGATGCAAAAATTGCATCTCCCGTACTGGAAATTGCCTTAACTTCACGCCAGAAAGTCCCGATGTGCGGAGTCCCTTATCATGCGGCCGATTCATATTTAGGCAAGCTTCTCAGGCAGGGCTTTAAAGTAGCTATCTGCGAACAAGTGGAGGATGCAAAGCTGGCAAGGGGAGTGGTGAAGAGAGATGTGATAAAAGTTTTAACTCCGGGAACCGCTGTTGAATTGGAGCCTGAAGGCGCTAGGGAAAGCAATTATATTGCCAGTTTGTTTCTAAAAGATAAGGGTTGGGGATTGGCTCTTATTGATTTAGCCTCTGGTCAGATGAGCGCCGCTCAAAGCGATCCTCAGGACAAGAGGGTGCTGCCTGATGAGCTCTTTAAGGTTTCGCCAACGGAAATTGTCTTCCCAGAGGGAGAGGAAAAGAATGTCATCGAGATTCTCTCCAGCAACAACATGATTTCTATCCTGAAAAGTCCTCTGGAGGATTGGGCATTTGATTTTTCTCAGGCAAAAAATTTCTTGGAGGGTCATTTCAAGGTCAAATCTCTGGCAGGTTTTGATCTTGCTGACAAGGACATGGCAGTTTCAGCGGCAGGCGCTCTCCTGTATTATCTTAAGAAAGTAAGAAAGGATTCCCTTTCCCTTGTTTATAAAATCTCTTACGTGCAATCAGGCACACAGATGATCCTTGATTCTACGGCCATAAAGAACTTGGAACTAGTGAAGAACTTGAGGGATGGAGGAAGGAAGGATTCCCTGCTTGATATTATCGACTTTACGGTAACTTCCATGGGCTCCAGACTTATCCGCAACTGGCTTCTTCAGCCTCTCCTTGGTTGTGTGGATATAGAAAAAAGGTTGGATGCTGTCTCGGAGTTTCTCAGTCGCACAATTGAGCGCAAAGAATTAAGAGAGGGTTTGAAAGGAATATTCGATTTAGAACGACTCAAAGGAAAAATTTCCTTGGCTGTTGCTCATGCTAGAGATCTGGTTTCATTGAAAAAATCACTTTTCCCTCTTCCCCTAATTCAAAACACGATTAAGCCTTTCTCGTCAAAGGTGATAAAAAAGATTCACAGGTTTTGGGATAATGCTCAGGATCTCGTGGACTTGATTGACAGGGCCATCCTGGAAGAGCCTGCCTTTTTGCTGACTGAAGGAAGAATAATCAAGGACGGCTTCAATTCAGAACTTGATGAGCTCAGAAAACTGAGCAGTTCCGGAAAAAGCTTTATCACTTCCCTTGAGAAAAAAGAAAGAGAAAAAACGGGAATTTCCTCTCTTAAGATCCGCTTCAACAAGGTCTTTGGCTACTATATTGAAGTCACCAAGCCCAACCTGTCCCTGGTTCCTGCTGATTATATTCGAAAGCAGACTCTTATCAATTCTGAAAGGTTCACCACTCCTGAACTTAAAGAATACGAAGAGAAAGTCCTGACCGCTGAGGAGCGGATAGCGGATTTAGAGTACAACCTTTTCCTCGAGATTAGAGAAAAGATTTCCAAGGAAACTACCCGCCTCCAGAAAATTGCCTCTGATGTGGCTCGATTGGATGTCCTTTCTTCACTGGCTGAGTTGGCCTCCATACGCAACTATCGTCGTCCCAAGGTGAACAAAGGAGAGAAGATAAGCATCGTGGAAGGGCGGCATCCTGTTATCGAGGTCACCAATGAAGACCCCTTTATTCCCAATGATACATATCTGGATAGAGCGGAGGATCAAATTCTGATCGTCACCGGTCCCAACATGGGAGGGAAATCCACTTACCTGAGACAGGTCGCCTTAATCTGTATTCTGGCTCAGATGGGCTCCTTTGTGCCCGCAAAGGAAGCTGAGATAGGTACGGTAGACCGCATTTTTACCCGTATAGGGGCTATGGATTTCTTAAGCGTTGGTCAGTCCACTTTCATGGTGGAGATGCTCGAGTCAGCTAGGATTTTAAACAATGCTACGGAGAAAAGTTTGATCCTGCTTGATGAGATTGGGAGGGGGACGAGCACTTTTGACGGCCTGAGCATTGCCTGGGCGGTGGCTGAATATCTCCATGAAAAGGAAGAAATCAGGGCTAAAACTCTGTTTGCCACCCACTATCATGAATTGACTGAGCTGGCTCTGACTTTAAACAGAATCAAGAATTACCATGTTTCTGTGAAAGAGTGGAAAGATGATATTATATTCCTGAGGAAGATTGTTTCCGGTCCTTCAGACCAGAGTTATGGCATTCACGTGGCCAAGCTTGCCGGGATCCCCCGGTCTGTTGTGGATAGAGCCAAGGAAATCCTGTTTAATTTGGAGAAGCAGGAGCTCGATGATTCGGGCCTCCCGAGGCTCGCTTACCGGTCTTCGAAGAAACGGGATAAAGCCCAGCTTCTTTTGTTCAAAGAAGATAGAAAACAGGAGCTACTAAAGGATATTGAAGATGAGATCGAGAAGTGTGATATTTCTGATCTTAAGCCTTTGGATGCCCTGAATTTCCTCAGCCAGTTAAAGGAAAAGATTAAAAACATAAAAGATAAGATGTAGATAAATCAGACACCTTCAACAATTGCCTTACGGAAAAAACTTACTCTCTGTAATAAAATAATGAAAAAAATCAAGATTATATAACTGGTAGTGAAGATTGGAAGAAATTGATTTTATCAAGTTGAATCGTAAGGAATTAAATGGATGGCTTAATACGTTTCTGAATCGTCCTCAAGTTCGTGCATTTCTTCTTTCACTTCATCTTCGAAAGCATCTTCGTATCCCTGGTCTTCTTCAAAAGGCGTTTCTCCTTCTTCCTTTTTTCGTTTCTCTAGAGCATTATCATATTCGTCTTTGTTTTCATATCGTCTTAAGAAATTGGCACCTGTATCGCTGTAGTATAGTTCTAAATAATCATCCTCAATCTTGCAAAAAATAGATTTGCAGGGACCTGTCTGGAGGTTGCCCACCGTTTCCGCAACCTTTGCTGCATTTTTTATGGCGTCTAAAGTCAGCCAGCTCATAATTTCAATTTCTTCCATCGGCACTCATAAAAAAAATATCAACTTTTAATAAATTGTCAAGAGGAAAAATAGAAAAAATTAAAAAAAATTTCGAGGTTATACTTTCAAGGTCTGACTCTCTTGACCATTGACATATAGAGATTTGAATATTTAAATAGAAGAGGAGAGAAAAATGATGCGGGATAAATTCACGGTGATGTCTCAAGAAGCTTTCCGGCTTGCCCAGTCAAGAGCTGAAGAATTGGGCCATCAGGAGCTAAAGCCCGAACATCTCCTTTGGGCTTTTTTGAATCAGGAAGAGAACATTGTTACCTCAATATTGGCCAAGATCGGGGTAAATTCCTCAAAAATTCTCGAAGGTCTTGAATCGGCGCTGGATAAGATTCCTAAAGTTAAAGGTGAAGCAGAAATATACCTTTCTTCTTCTTTGAGGAAGGTAATGAATAGTGCCCAGAAAGAAGCGGATAAATTAAAAGATGAGTATATTTCGACCGAACACCTGTTCATCGCTATTCTGAAAGAAGGCTCCTGCGAGGCCAGCCGAATATTGAGAGAAAACGGAGTGAGTGAAGATGTGCTTCTCAAAGCTCTTATGTCCCTCAGAGGAACTCAGAGAATAACAGATCCCCAGCCCGAAGGAAAATATCAGGTTCTCGAGCGCTATGCTCGTGATATTACTGCCCTGGCGAGAGAAGGAAAATTAGACCCGGTTATAGGCAGAGAGGATGAGATTAGGAGAGTTATCCAGGTTCTCTCTCGAAGAACAAAGAACAATCCTGTGTTAATCGGTGAAGCTGGAGTCGGAAAAACCGCCATTGTTGAGGGATTGGCCCAGCGGATTGCCAACGGTGATGTGCCTCAGTCGCTTAAAAACAAACGGCTTATAGCCCTGGACATCGGGTCGTTGATTGCTGGAACGAAATACAGGGGGGAATTCGAGGACAGATTGAAGGCTGTCTTGAAGGAAATAAAAGAAGCAGAAGGAGAAATCGTGCTTTTTATCGATGAGCTTCATACAATCATCGGAGCAGGGGCTGCAGAAGGCGCTGTAGACGCCTCGAACATGCTTAAGCCGCCTCTGGCGAGAGGCGACCTGCACTGTGTGGGAGCGACGACTCTTAACGAGTATAAAAAGCACATCGAGCGAGATGCAGCTCTGGAAAGAAGGTTTCAGCAGGTTTATGTTGGGGAGCCATCAGTAGAGGAGACTATATCCATCTTAAGAGGATTAAAGGAAAAGTATGAAGTGCACCATGGAGTAGCTATCAAAGATTCTGCTATTATCGCGGCTGCCACCCTCTCTGATCGGTATATTGCTGGCCGTTATCTTCCTGACAAAGCGATAGATCTGATCGATGAAGCCGCTTCTCGCATCAGGATTGAGATAGACAGCATGCCAGAGGAGATAGACGAGCTCGAAAGGAGGATTATCCAGCTTGAGATTGAGAGACAGGCCTTGAAAAAAGAGAAAGACAAAAGTGCTAAGGAGAAATTAGACAAGCTGACTAAATATCTGGCCGATTTGAAAGAACAGAGCAGCGCTCTCAAAGCTCGCTGGCAGAGAGAAAAGGAATTGATTGATGCTATGAACAGGCTAAAGGAGCGGGTGGATTCCCTCAAGGTCGAGGAGCAGAATGCGGAAAGAGCTGGCGATTTGGAGAAGGTGGCTGAAATAAGGTACGGGAAGATGATTGAGACAGAAAACGAGATAAAAAAGACAGCCAAAAAATTGTCAGAGATTCAGAAGGAAGGACAGATGCTCAAAGAAGAAGTTGATGAAGAAGACGTGGCTCAGGTTGTCTCAAAATGGACAGGAATCCCTGTCTCGAAAATGTTGGAAGGAGAAGTAGATAAGCTGGTTAAGATGGAGTCCAACTTGTCCCAAAGAGTTGTCGGCCAGGATCAAGCGGTCCGCGCTGTTTCTGACACGATAAGGCGGGCAAGGGCCGGAATCCAGGATGCTTCTCGTCCTTTGGGCTCTTTCATCTTTATGGGCCCGACAGGGGTTGGTAAGACCGAGCTGGCTCGAGTTTTGGCAGAGTTTCTCTTTGACGATGAGAAGGCGATGGTCAGACTCGACATGTCAGAATACATGGAGAAACATACAGTTTCTCGGTTGATCGGAGCTCCTCCCGGCTATGTAGGTTACGAGGAAGGGGGGCAGCTTACAGAAGCCATAAAACGCAGACCATACTCGATTATTCTCCTTGATGAGGTGGAAAAAGCCCATGCTGATGTTTTTAATATTCTGCTTCAGATTTTGGATGACGGCCGGTTAACAGATGGAAAGGGGAGAACTATTGATTTTAAGAACACGATCATCATCATGACCTCCAATTTGGGGAGTCAGGTTATCAAAGAACTCAGCCAGGATTTTGATAAGATGGAAAAAGAAGTGAAGGCGATTCTGGAGAGTCATTTCAGACCCGAGTTTCTTAACCGGGTGGACGAGGTTATCATTTTTAAAGCTCTCTCCCCTGGAGTCATCCTTAAGATTGTCAATTTGCAGATTGGTGAATTGAGAAAAAGGCTGCAGGAGAAAAAAATTGAGATTGAAGTGAGCGAGGATGCTGTGAAATTGCTGGCTGAGAGAGGTTATGACCCGGTTTACGGAGCACGTCCCCTTAAAAGGGCTATCCAGCGAGACATCCAGAATCCCTTGGCCCAGAAAATTTTAGAGGGGGAGTATAAAGAGGGAGATACAGTCAAAATCGGTCTGAATAATGAAAAAGAATTTGTCTTCGCCAAAAAATCTTAACCAGTCGAGCCGAAGAAAAAACAGAAGGACCGGACCGGGCGAATCATCCCGTGCTTGCGGAGATAATTCATGCCTTTGAGAGACAATAATGCCGATGGATTTGAGATATAATCCAATTTCTAATATATTAATCTCTCATAAAGATTGAAAAAAATAAGGAGATAAATCCATGAAAGAAGAAGTTAAGAAAGCAATAGAAGAAATCAGGCCCCATCTCAAGGCAGACGGAGGAGATGTGGAGTTTGTCGATGTTACCGAGGATGGGGTGGTCAAGGTCAGGCTCTTGGGAGCCTGCGAGGGTTGCCCGATGAGGGAGATGACTCTAACCCAGGGCATTACACGCTTCATAAAAAAGAAGGTCCCCCAGATAAAAGAGGTCCAGGCTGTTTAGGCTGCAGATTAAAAGCAGGACACCTTGCCTGATCCGCTCACAGCGGAATCAATGAATATTCCATTTGACAAAGAATTTTAAAATTAATATAAGCGCAACGTATATTTTTACATTGTCATTGCGAGCCCTGAAAGGGCGTGGCAATCTGCCGTTGCGAGTGAAAGTAGAAGATTCCTTCGCTTTGCTCGGAACAGGCTGCGCAATCTAATAGAAAAAATGGTCATTGCGAGCGTAGCGCGGCAATCTCAACCTTTTTTATGAGATTGCTTCGCCCCTGCGGGGCTCGCAATGACAAGCGAAGGAATCTTCTTAGCTCCTCGCGATGAAACTGGAATAATTGCGTTTATATTAGTAAACAGAGGAAAAATAAGGGGAAGACGCACATGGAAAAAAGAAGAATGCTTATTTCAGGTGTTGCATTCTTCAGCTTTAAGCTATAGACTCTGAAAAAAGTAATGAAGATAAGGAAAGCGCTCATTCCGGCAGCAGGTTTTGGAACTCGTTTTCTGCCGGCCACCAAGTCTCAGCCTAAGGAGATGCTGTCGGTTGTGGATAAACCCCTTATCCAGTACGGCGTCGAGGAAGCTGTTCAGTCAGGAATCGATAGTATTGGCATCGTAATTAGCCGGGGAAAATCGTCAATCGAGGATTATTTTGACAGAAGCCCGGAGTTAGAGCAGTTTCTGGAAGAGAAAGGGAAGTCTGATTTTCTAGAGCAGGTTAGAGGAATTGCAAGTCTTGCAGAGTTCTGCTATATCCGTCAGAAAAAAGCCCTCGGTTTGGGTCATGCCATCCTCATGGGGGAAAGTTATATAGGCCAGGAACCTTTTGCGGTCCTCCTCCCTGATGATATATTCGACTGTCCTACGCCCTGCACGAAGCAGTTGATTGATGCCTACTCTGAGCATGAAGCTTCGATTATTGTCCTCGGGCGCGTGGATGAGGAAGGGACCAAAAAATACGGTATCGTCAAGCCTAAACAGATTTCAGAAAGGGTGTTTCAAGTTGAGGATATGATTGAAAAGCCTGGTCCGGAGAGAGCATTTTCTGATCTTGGCATTCTTGGAAGGTATGTTTTTCACCCTGATATCTTCGAGGCAATCAAAAAGACCAATCCTGATAAAGGAGGCGAAATCCAGATAACCGATGCCATAAGGATCCTTCTTGAGACGAAGCCTGTCTATGGGTATCTCTTTGAAGGAAAGCGCTATGACGCCGGGGATAAACTGGGTTTTTTGGAAGCCAGCATCGATCTTGCCTTGAAGAGGCCTGAGTTTGGCCAAAAGCTGCGGGAATATCTTAAATCACATTTGTAGGGGTTTGATTCATCAAACCCACCTTTTTTCTGCAAAGGGATGCAATTTTTTAATGCATAATGTAGGGGTTTGTTTCATCAAACCACCTTATTTGTATTGCTGGGGTTTTATTTATCAAATCTACAGTTTATAGTCGTAGGGGCTTGATTCATAAAATCCGCATTTTTGTCATGTAAATGATTCTTCGTAGGGGTTTGATTTATCAAACCCACATTTTAGCATGTATATAATTACTTATAGGAGTAATTTGTTAAATCTTGGCTGGTTTCTGGCAGCTGAACAGAAGGGGGGTGGCGAGGGACGGAATTGAACCGCCGACGCAGAGATTTTCAGTCTCTCGCTCTACCGACTGAGCTACCTCGCCATTTATTTAGGCGCAATCTTAATTAATCGCTCTTAAGTATAATTTTGCTCTTTTATAAAGTCAATTATTAATTAATCTTGGCGGGGTCAGGTCTTGTTTTTTGCTTTTACTCAGAAAAACGCAATTTATATTAATTCATTAAATTGCGGTCTACCCGGCTCTTTTTATAAGCGGGCAGGGGAGCGTGGCAAAATCTCATCCTGAAGATAGTAAAGATAGCAGATATCTGTGTTGCCTTCATTCGCGCCATGAAATCCTAATGTATTTGTATGAGACCTTTGAGACAAGCAAAAAACAAGACCTGACCCCAGAAATATGACCCCAGAAATAAAAGGTGGGTTTGATAAATCAAACCCCTACAAATCTCATGGTCAAGAAGGATTTTGCTTTCTTTCGGCTCCATATTTTGTTAGAATACTTTCCAAATTTCTGGGAATGAGGGGATTTTGATGGAAGAGCTCTTCAAAATAAAGAGCGAAGCATTGAAACTAAAATGAAAATTGCAGCAGTGGTTCCCCATGTGGAGATTTTTGGAGGTATCAGGCGATACCTTGAAATCGGAAATGAGCTTGCGAATAGAGGCTATTATTTTGTCCTTTTCCATTCTGATGGGAGCAAACCCGAATGGCTAGAGTTTAAAGGTATAACAAAACCTTTCTCATCTCTGGGCGAAGAAGCTTTCGACATCGGACTCTGCAGTGAATATTCAGTTTTGCCCTATTTTGAAAAATTAAACGCCAGGGCAAAATGTTTTTATTTTTTACTAAAAGGACACAAGCAGGAAAAAGAGACAATAAAAAAGAATTATTTTTTTCTTGGGAATTCTGAAGGCCTTTGCCGTCATCTTGAGAAAAAATATAAAATTTCCTGTTCAAGGGCCCCTGGCGGAGTGAATCCCGAATTCTTTTACCCGGCAAAAAAGAGGGAAAGCGAGAGAAATGAGTTCAGAGTGCTCTGTTATGGACGTATATACAAAAAAAGAAAGGGTATTCAGCATGTCATACGTGCCGTCGAAGGACTCTACAGGGAATATCCTCGCCTTAAACTTGTTTTTTTTGATAGTTTGGTGGGCGAAGATAAAAGAGACCCTCGCCCGATGATTAAATCCCGTGTCCCTCATGAATTTCACCTGAATTTACCTCAAAGCAAAATGGCCTGGCTCTATTCACAGGCGGACATTTTTGTGAGTGCTGAGAGACGAGCAGGATGGTCGAATACCACAGCAGAAGCCATGGCCTGCCAGATTCCGATTGTCTGCAGCCGAAGTGGAACTCGAGATTTTGCCTTTCACAACCAAACAGCATTAGTTGTTCCCTTTGCTCATCCTCTTTTGTTACGACAGCAAATCAAAAAGCTCGTTGAAGATAAAGAGCTTCGTCTTCGGATCGCCCGCGCCGGATACGAGAAAATAATGACATTTTCATGGTCCTCTCTGACTGATCGGTTGGGAAAAATTTTTGCCGAACTTGTGAAATTGAATTAGGAAATTCGTTGTGATATTCTTTTAAATGGAGGAAACTGAATGAAAGAAAAAAAGCTGAAGGAGCTTCTTTTGAAAAGAGACGAAGTATTCAGAAAAGCCTACAAACAGCACCAGCAGCTTGAAAAGAAACTCGAAAAGTTAAAGCAGAAGAATTTTCTGACCGAAGCGGAAAAGATGGAAGAGAAAGAGTATAAGAAAAAGAAGCTTTTTCTAAAGGATAAGATGTACTACCTGATGACTGAATACAGAAAAGCCCATAAATAATTCAGTTACTGAAAAAATGAGAGAGATAAAAAAGCCTAAGGTAGCCTTAATCGGGTCAGATTCATTGCGCGGGAAAGAGTTAAAAAATGTCTTGAGCCAGAAGAAGTTTCCTCTTAAGGATATAGATTTCTTCGACCCGGATGTGGAAGAAGAATACAGCAAGCTGACTCAGTTTCGGGGAGAACCCAAAGTAGTCCATCATCTCGACAAGGAGTCTCTCTCTGACAGTGATCTGGTTTTTCTGGCGGCAGATAAAAAAGTGAATCAAGCATTTGGGGCTCTCGCTCAAAAACAAAAATTTCAGGCAATAGATTTGAGCGAGACATTTAACGCTGAAGAAAAAATTCCGGTCATTGTGGCTGGAGTGAATGATGAGATTATCTTGAAAAAAAGACCTGGGCTTATAGCCAATCCTCATCCTGTGACTGTTGTCCTTTCTCATCTCTTTCATGTTGTCCTCAAGGAATTTGGGCTTTTAAAAGCCGTTTCTTTCATCCTTCAGCCTGTTTCAGCCTATGAGGAATCCGGCATCGAAGAGCTGGCTGACCAGAGTTATGCTTTTCTGAGCAGCTCTTCTCTTTCAAAAAAAGTATTCAAGGAGCAGATCGCTTTTAATTTTCTCTCGCATACAGAGGGGGCCGATAAAAATGGTTTTTCTTCTGTTGAGAAGCAAATCGCGTCAGAGATAAGACGAGTTCTTCATCCCCGCCGTTTTCTCCTTTCTTTGTCCATCATTCAAGCCCCTGTGTTTCATAGCTATTCGCTTATGAGCTATTTAGAATTGAAGAGAAAAACCGATATCCAGGGCTTAAAAAGTCTTTTTAGAAAACATTCCTTTTTTAAACTCTCTCCTCCAACGCTTTCCAATCCTGTTTCGGTGGCAGGAGAAGAGAAAATTTGCATAGGTCAGATAAAAAAAGAAGCGTCCTTTCCCAATAGCTTTTGGATCTGGACGGTAGTGGATAATTTAACTCGAGGTTCGGCTTTGAATGCATTCGAGATTGCAGAGAAAATATTCTCTGAGCCTCCGTCTTAAAGAATGAAAGAAATATTCCAGCTTTTCAAACTCACTCTTGGAGAAAAAAAGAGGCTCTCTCTTGCCTTTTTATTTAGCTCGTTTGCTGCCTTTTTTACCTACATATTTGTCAATTTAGTCCAGCCTATTATAGATAAAATGTTCCTTCAGCGAACTACTCCCACGTCTGGAGGCAGAGCGGATCTCATAGATTTTGTTTTTCGCAAACTCCAGGTTGCCGAGGAGCAATTCATCTGGCTTATTCCTTTGCTCCTGGTGATTGTTATCTTTGGTAAAGGATTGTTTACTTTTCTTTCCTCTTTTTTTATGAGGTCTGTCGGATATAAAGTAGGAAAAAAATTGAGAGATGACCTTTTTGGACACATCATCTACCAGTCTTCGGATTTCTTTGACTATAAATCCACGGGAGATTTGATGTCCCGTTTAACAAACGATGTAGATAGAATCCAAGTTGCGGTCGCAGGCAGCATGGGTGATTTCATCCAGGAAATTTTTATTCTTCTTGCCCTTCTTGTTTATATATTTATCACTGATTGGCGTTTGGCTTTGATGTCTTTTGTCGCAGCTCCGGTAGCTGTTATCCCTCTGGCACTCTTCAGCCGGCAGCTCAAAAAGAAGGGCTTACTGAGTCAGGAAAAGATGGCTGAAATCTACAATCTTCTCCACGAGACTATTACCGGTAACAAGATCGTCAAAGCTTTCACCATGGAAAAGTTTGAAATAAAAAAGTTCTTCCAGGCCACAATGAGCTACTTCAAAACAAGCCTTAAACTGGCCTTAACAGGAAGCTTGTCCTCTCCGTTTATGGAGTTTTTGGGTGGTGTCGTCGGCGCCTTCGTCCTTGCCTTGGGTGCGACGAGAATAGTCCAAGGACACATAAGCCCTGGCGATTTTGTTTCCTTTGTTGTTGCTATTTTTTATTCTTACACACCCATAAAACGCTTGAGTAGAGCCAACAACACAATCCAGCAGGGAGTGGCCTGTCAGGAAAGAATACAGGAGATTCTAAGCAGCAAACCTCAAATTGTAGAGCATCCCAAGGCCTACCCCCTTCCCCCTGTTAAGGGAAGTGTGAAGTTCGAAAAGGTTTCTTTTGGCTACAACGAGATGATGCCTGTGCTTCAAGAGGTCAGTTTTGAAGTCATGCCCACTGAAACCGTTGCCCTTGTCGGGTTGAGCGGGGCGGGGAAGACGACCATCATCAATCTTCTTTCCCGTTTTTATGATTCTACTTCGGGAAAAATCACAATAGACGGTATTGATATCAAGGAAGTAAGCCTCTCCTCTCTTCGGGCTCAGATCGGTCTTGTTACCCAGGAGCTCATTCTCTTTAACGACACGGTGCGAAGCAATATTGCCTACGGTCTGGACGAGATTTCTATGGATAGAATCATAGAAGCGGCTAAAGCGGCTAAAGCCCACGATTTTATAATGAAACTTCCCAAGGAGTACGAAACTATCATAGGAGAAAAAGGAACTCTGCTTTCCAGCGGGCAGAGACAGAGGTTGGCGATTGCAAGAGCTTTGCTTAAAAATCCCCCCATTCTTATTTTTGATGAGGCCACATCGGCGCTGGATTCTGAATCAGAGAGATTGATCCAGACTGCTGTGGCCAACCTCATGAAGAACAGAACAACTTTTGTTATTGCCCACCGGTTGTCCACTGTGAGGAGTGTGGACAAAATTTTTGTGCTTGACAAGGGTAGAATTACCGAGATTGGCACACACGAGGAACTCTGCAAGAAGGACGGAATTTATAAAAAATTGCATGATTTGCAGTTTTTAGAAGAGGAGGACGTGGTACCTTGATCCAGAGTATGACGGGATTTGCAGAGAGGAAGTTTGATTATAAGACTCTCTCCGCAAAGATCAGTATAAGAAGCTTAAACCATCGCTTCCTGGATTGGAGTTATCGAGGTGCTCAAATAGGCGAGGTAGAAAATAAGCTTAGAGCCATCTTTCAGAGGAAACTACACAGAGGACGGATTGAAGTTTTCTTTGAGCTGAATTACCTGGACCCTTCGTTCTGGGAACTTCGAATCAATGAAGACTTGCTTCAGAAAATCCTTTCTTCTCTCGGGAAGCTTTCTTCTCGGATGGGAAAAAGCGTGAATTTTTCAGCAGAGAATATGTTCAGTCTGCCTAATGTCGCAGAGTTCAGGAGAAAGAATTTCAGCGGGGAAGAAATGGCTTTCCTCGAGAATAGCTTTGAGAGAACGTTGGATGAGGTCGTGAAGATGAGGAAAAGAGAAGGAAGGGAAATAGGGAAAGAGATTCGAGGACATGTTCAGAATATAAAGCAGGTTGTGAACCGGACCGAAAAACTAGCCAAAAGACAGCCCATTTTCATCCGAGAGAGATTGAAGAAGCGACTGAAAGAATTGAAACACGAAGCTCCTCTTTCAGAAGAGAAGATTGCCGAGGAGGCTTCCTATTTTGCTCAGCGATACGATTTGACAGAAGAGATAGCGAGGTTGAAATCTCATTTGGATTATGTCCTTGACCTTATTTCACCAGAGAGAGAGGAGCCTGTTGGCAAAAAGCTGGATTTTATCGCCCAGGAGATTTACCGGGAAGCTAACACCATAAATTCTAAATCCCAGGATATCGATATAATCAGAGGCAGTTTGACTATAAAGGGAGAGGTGGAAAGTATACGACAGCAGGTTCAGAACATAGAATAGAAATGAAAAAAGCTTAGGGAAGGAGAGATTTTATGCTTTTTGTCATTACTGGCCCGTCTGGATGCGGAAAGACCACTCTGGTCAGGCAAGTTATGGAAAATGTGGAAGATGTCCGGTTTTCAGTTTCCCATACAACCCGCAAAAAAAGAAAATCAGAGAAAGAAGGCAAGGATTATTATTTTGTTTCAAAGCCTGAGTTTGAGCAGATGATTAAAGACGAGAAATTTGCTGAGTGGACTGTCATCCACGGGAATCATTACGGGACTTCCAGGAGAGAGATAGAAAAGAAAGGAGCCCAGGGAGATCTTCTCCTGGACATCGATGTTCAAGGTGCCGAGCAGATAAAAGAAAAGTTAAAGAGAGGCATATTCATCTTTATCCTGCCTCCCTTATTCGAGGAGCTTAAAGCAAGGCTTAAAGTAAGAGGCCAGGAAAGTCCAGATTCGATAAAGGAAAGGCTCGAGGTTGCCAGAAAAGATATCAGGTTTTATCCCCATTTCGATTACATCATTATTAATAACGATCTGAAAAAAGCTTCGAAGGAACTGGAAGCTATTATTCTAAGCACGAGATGTCGCCTCGATATTAAGAAAAAAGAAATTGTTCCCATTCTTCGGAGTTTCTCCGAAGACAAATAAGAGGTTAAGATGGCTAAAATTACATTGGGAGTGTGTTCCTCTGTGAGCCTGTATAAAGCTTGTGAAATAATCCGCGGCTTCCAAAAAGAGAAGTTTCAGGTTCAAGTTATCCTGACAAAAAATGCTTCCCGCTTGATTTCTCCTCTGCTTTTTAGTGCTCTCTCAGGGCAAAAAGCTCTTGTAGATCCATTCGATGAAGAATACTCGGACCAAATTCCCCATGTGGATTTGGCGAAGGAGACATCCATTCTCATCGTTGCCCCAGCCACAGCAAACATGATAGGAAAGTTTGCTTCCGGCGTGGCTGATGATTTTTTATCGACTTTCTATGTTGCTTGCCAGCGCCCTGTTCTTATTGCTCCTTCGATGAATGAGGCCATGTATCTTCATCGACAGACCCAGGAGAATATCCAGAAACTAAGGGCCGTCGGAGTGAAGTTTGTTGATCCAGAAAAGGGATATTTGGCCTGCAAAGATACAGGATGGGGAAGATTGGCTGCTCCCGAGAAGATTGTTGCGGAAGGGCTGAGATTGATAAAGAGGAGCGAAAGCCTGAAGGGCAAAACGGTTTTAGTCACAGCTGGACCGACAAGGGAATTCCTGGATCCGGTCCGCTTTCTCACTAACCGTTCTTCAGGAAAAATGGGTTATGAGCTCGCTGAGGAAGCGCTCAGACGCGGAGCTGAAGTCATTCTCATTTCAGGGCCGACTCATATTTTTCCCCCACCCGAAGCAAAGTCAAGGAATGTCCAGACAGCCCAGGAAATGGAGAAGGAGGTCGTGGCCCACTTCGATAAAGCTGATGTCGTCATCATGGCAGCGGCTATCTCAGATTTCAGGTTTGCTGAGATGTCTTCCCAAAAAATAAAGAAAGAAAAATTAGAGAAAAAAATCGATATCGTACCAACTGAGGACATTTTACAAAAATTAAGCTCGAGGAAAGGGAAAAAAATTATCGTAGGCTTTGCTGCTGAGACAGAAGATGTTGTCAACAATGCGCTCAAAAAAATGAAGGAGAAAAATCTTGATTTGATAGTGGCCAATAATGTTCTAGATGAGGGAATAGGTTTTGAATCGGATTTTAATCAAGTAAGCCTTATTTTCCCTGACGGTAAAATGATTGATACAGAAAAAAAGAGTAAGCTTGAGATAAGCCAAATAATCTTGGATAGAATCGAGGATATCCTTGGAGGATAAAACTCGTAAACTAATCGATCGCCTTGAGGATAAACTAAAATTTTATTCCGAACTCGGAGCCGAATTTGTCACATCACCGTCTTCTTCCGAAGACTCCCCCTATCTTTCCCTGAAAGAGAGAATCCTCAACTGTCAAAAATGTCCACTTTCTCAAGGACGGAAAAATGCGGTTCCTGGAGAGGGAAACCTTGGAACTGAGCTCATGTTCGTGGGCGAAGCGCCTGGCCGCGATGAGGACATTCAGGGTCGGCCCTTTGTGGGAAGAGCAGGACAGCTCTTGACTAAAATTATCCATGCCATGAAGTTTAAAAGAGAAGAAGTTTATATAACGAATATTGTCAAGTGCAGACCTCCTGAGAATAGAACCCCTCATAAACAGGAAATCGATATGTGCCAGCATTATCTCAGGGAACAGTTGGAAATGATAAAGCCCGAGGTTATCGTGACCTTGGGGAAAGTGGCCGCTGACTTTTTTATCCAGAGCAAACTGGGAATGACAGCCTTAAGAGGAAATTTTTATGAGTTTAATAATATAAAAGTGATGCCGACCTTTCATCCTTCTTATATTATAAGAAACGAAGGCAATAAAGAGATCAAAAAAATGGTCTGGGAAGACATGCAGAAAGTAATGGCCTTCCTGGGCAAGAAATGACCTTGTATGCAGAAGTTATCCTTTCCCTTCCCTTAGACCAGTCTT
>Ga0209427_10001506_pt1 | contig 26899 bp, 21 predicted proteins | sample DeeMarSWOR136_30_FD_187465 | JGI IMG/M metagenome (GOLD analysis project Ga0209427, IMG submission 187465) | Marine sediment microbial communities from White Oak River estuary, North Carolina - WOR-1-36_30 (SPAdes) (version 2) | ecosystem: Environmental > Aquatic > Marine > Intertidal zone >...
AAATCGAGTCCCCGAAGTGTCCATCATTCCAAAGATGGAACAGGCGTCGATTACCTTATCATCATGATAGAAATCGTTTATCTTGCTTAGTTCTTTCAATTTCTTCACTCCAAAGCTAGGTAGCTACTCACCAAGGAAGGTTTCCTCTTCAGGTTCAATATACGGGGTGGTTTGAAGAATTATATCTGGTGATGGCGCCAGTCGCTCTTGCCACAATGCGCGAGGAAAGAATGCCAGGCCAAAATCATCAGCCAAAAGCGACTGTTTAAAGCTCTCTACATTGACCCTATCCCTCATAAGACCGAAAATTATACCCGACTTTTCGATATTTCCTACAAATATCATCCCCATTAAGAGGTCATTTTTCAATATGACTTTTTGATATATATTTCCTTCTTGTTTGCTAATAGTTTCGTAGCCGTCGTTGTTGGGTGCTGTAGGCATCCCTGCGGAGGCGATGTCAATTCCAAAATAATTAAGCGAATTGATAGCTGTGCCGCCGGGATATTCATCTGTAGCGCCAGCCATGTTGAGGCCAGCAATCCTGCCTCCAACATAGGCATTAGGCCAGATGGGGGTAAGTCTATTCTCCCTATACACGAAATCGTAAGCCTCAGCTACATCTCCACAAGCATAAACACCTGGGTGGTTTGTAGACATTTGACGGTCTACTACTATACCTCGGTTTATTTCTAACTTAGCATCTAGTGCGAGCTCTGGGCGCGGTAGTACTCCAATAGCCACCACAACTAAATTGCAGGGTATAGCAACTCCATTATCCAAAATAACCTCTTTAACCGTCCCTTTCCCGTTGACCTTAACAACAGTCTGCCCTACAATGATTTCCACGCCGGCCTGCTTAAGAACTTCTTCAGCCATCAAGGATGCCTGTTCGTCTAGTATGGTATTTAATATTCGCTCTTTCATTTCCACTACTATTACGTCAACCCCTCTTTTTATTAGAGCTTCAGTCACGCTAATTCCGATGAGCCCGCCGCCAATAACTACTGCCTTTCTGGCGTTATCCAGGAATCTGTCAATCGCCTTAGCATCATCAAGGTTGGTAAAAGTGAAAACACCTCTCCTGCTACTCCCTCTCATCTTAGGAAAGATGGGTTTCCCTCCTACGGCGATTAGGAGCTTTTCCCAAGCAATCTGCTCGCCATCTTCCAACTGAGCGGTCTTGTGATCTAGCCCTAGGTGACTCACTTTCTTGCCCGGGAGAAAAATAATATTGTTCTGGTTATAGAAGTCGAGGGGACGGAATAATATCTCCTCAAGATTTCGTTCTCCCGTAAGGTATTTTGAGATAAGAGGGCGTGAGTAGGCGGGATAAGGCTCATCGGAAACGATGGTCAAGGCCCCTTTCTTATCCACCTGGCGTATGGCTTCAGCAGCTCCAATGCCGCCAGCCGAATTTCCTATAATCAAGTATCTGGTTTGCATTTACTTCTAGCTCGTACCTAGCGCTATCTCCAAGAAGTTAGCATACATCTTCAATCCATCCTCACCACTTTTCTCAGGGTGGAACTGAGTTGCGATCAGGTTATCTTTGATCACCATGCTGCACATAGACACACCATAGGTTGTCGTGCCTGCCACAACCGACACGTCTTCAGGCTCAGCATAGAAGCTGTGGACAAAGTAAAAATTGGTTTCATCCGGTATGCCCTCAAAAACGGGATGGGTAAGCTTTTGTTTTACCTGATTCCAACCTATGTGAGGTATTTTAAGCCCTTGAGGTAGCCTTTTTACCTTCCCGGGAATTACGCCCAAGCACTCGTGCCAGCCTCCCTCCTCAGTTCCCGAAAGCAGTATCTGCAGCCCTACGCAAACGGCGAAGAGCGGTCGGCCTTGCTGAATCAGTTGCCGAATAGCGTCGGTCATACCTAGTTTTTCCAAGCTATTCATAGTGTCGGCAGCAGCGCCAACACCAGGGAGGATAACCGCAGCAGTATCAAACACTTCACCGGGGTCGCCTGTTACCCTCGGCTGGTAACCTAATTTCTTAACGGCATTAGCGACGCTACGCAAATTTCCTGCACCGTAGTCGATTATGGTGATGATCTTATCCATGTCATTCTTCTTTCTCATCTACACCCAATACAAGCGCTTCGTTGGGACAATTCAGTACACAGGCAGGTATTTCCCGTCCGGGACAAAGGTCGCACTTAATAACAGTTTTGCTATTCAGGTCTCGACTAAGCGCCCCGTAAGGACAAGCTACTATACACGTCCAACAGCCAATACACTTTCCCATATCAACGCTGACCATGCCGGTTACAGGGTCTTTGTGCAGCGCGCCTGTAAGACAAGAATACACACACCATGGCTCAGCGCAGTGGCGACATTGAATGGGAAAGGAAACCTCTACATTCCTCTCCACATGCACACGGGGCAAAGGACGTGGGGCCTCTTTTTTAAATGCCTTGATTAGGTCCTTAGATTGGGATTGCTCCACCTGACAAAAAACTTGACACAGGCCGCAGCCAATGCAGAACTCTTCCTTAACATATATTCTTTTCATACTCCAAATACCTTATGTAACACTGGACTATGGGTCTTGGCAAAGTCCGCCTCAGTATACTCCAAATGGGAAAGATAGCCAAACGGTTGGTATGGACGATTGAAACTATATTCTATGTCATTGCCTGGGCGGGACAAGTTCCCCGTTGACTTCCGCTTTAACTTGTGGTTTGATAGCAGCCAGCTACTCCGGGAAAGATGTTTTGCGATATTTGTTGGCCAGGGGTGCAGCCTCTTGAAGGCGACCCCAGATATGTGCTGAAAAGAAACTTAAAAATAGCTGCTCATATGGGGTATACCTTTTATATCGGTCCCGAACTAGAATATTTCTACTTCAGAATTCAGATATGATAGCTAGTTTGTCCAGGCAGTCCTAAAACCCAAAAGGAGAGGAAATGCCAGCTATTGGCGTTGATATTGTGGAGATAGAGCGCGTTGAATCGGCAATCAAGCGATGGGGGGAACGCTTTTTAAACCGGATTTACACCGAAACGGAGCTCAGGACTTGCCAGGATAGACTTTTGTCCTTAGCGTCCAGATTTGCTGCCAAAGAAGCGGTGATGAAGGTCCTGGGAACAGGTGGGATAGGTATTGGCTGGCGTGAAATTGAGATTCTCACTGGCGACGATGGCAACCCATCGGTCAAACTTTACGGGCGAGCTTTGGATAAAGCTACAGAATTAAACTTAAAAGAGGTCTCTGTTAGCCTTTCTGATAGCAAGCAGCATGCCGTTGCTGTAGCCATAGGTATATAAAGTCCTTTATCTTAGCTCTCTTTTTAATTTCTCCATTACTTTGGCAAACTCTTGGCTGTATCTTTTTTCCTGGTCGGAGAGAAAATCTTGCCATTGAGGAAGCTGTTTTATCGCCTCATCCACACTCAGTTGAACAATCATGGTGTTTTGTCCTTGCTGAACTTGTTTTACCCTTAGTTGGGGATTTCCTTCTACTTCAGCTCTTATGCCATTGTAGGCTTGCTCTATTTCTGCTCTATACCTCTTTTGTAAGTCCTCCATCATTTTTAAATTTAACTCAACTATAGAAGTGTTCTGTTCTTCCTTGAGGGTCTCTATGGCTAAAATTCCGTCCTTTTTCCTTTGCAGCTCGGCTGGAGTAGTCCCAAAACTAAGGGAATCTATCAGTCTCATCTGGGCTTCCTTCAGAAGCGATGGTTTGCCTTCTTCCTTTAACCTCTTCCACAAGCTTTCGGGGGCGATCTGCCCTTGGTAAAATTCCGAGAGTAGAGAGTTAACCTTCTCGGAGTCTATCATCTTCTCTTTTTCTTCTTGGGTCAACTTACCAATCCTGGTTAATCTTTCTCTAGCGATTGGTGGAAGGTCTTTCTCCCAATCTCTCATTACCTATCTCCTCATAAGTAGGCGACGGCTATTTTTTCACCATACAGGCGAGAAGATAGTATATAATATGAAAGCAGATTTGGGGAGTGCGATGGGAATCAGACTTTATCAGGAGCCGCAGCTTGAGAACCCGATTTTGATAGCTGGTTGGCCGGGAATAGGAAATATCGGGATAATCGCTGTTGATACTTTAAGAGGTATATTAGAGGCAGAGGAGTTTGGAGAGATTGAGCCTTGGGATTTCTTTTATCCCAGGCAGCTGTTGATTAGGAAGGGAGTTTTGGAATACCTGGAATTTCCCAGCAGCAAATTCTATTTCAAGAAAATGGGGGGCAAGGATATAATATTTTTTATTGGGGAAGAACAGCCCACCGAAGGGGGGAGGATGTATGCTGAGGGAAGAAAGGCCTATCACATGGCTAAACTGGTTTTGGATGTAGCCGACAAATTTAAATGCCGCAGAGTTTACACTTCAGGAGCTGCTGTGGCTTTGACCCACCATACTACAAAGCCAAGAGTCTGGGCTGTGCCCAATAGCGAAAGTTTGATCCCTGAGATAAGAGAATACGAGAATACTGTACTCATGTCCGACATCGAAGGAAGGGGAGGACATGGAAATATCACCGGCTTGAATGGACTCTTGCTGGGAGTTGCTAAAAAAAGAGGTTTTGAGGCTATTTGCCTGATGGGCGAGATACCGGTATATCTTCAGGGATTGCCTCTGTCCTACCCCAAAGCTTCGAAGTCCGTGCTGGAAGTCCTCAGCCACAGTCTAAAAATAGAGGTTAACCTGGACAAATTGGATGAATTAGATCAAAAGGTAGAACGAAGAATTGAAGAATTTTACCAACAAATCCCCCCAGAAATAAGGGGGCAACTGGATAGATTAAAGCAAGTGACTTATGCTCAACCGGCTGAGCCTGGGCCGATTACCGAGGAAGAAGAGAAAAGAATCATGGAAGATGTTGAAAAGTTCTTTAAAAAGCGAGGTGGGGGAGGTTGAGCCAGGAATATCCTTTCAAAATCCATAAGAAACCAAAACTTCAAAGCTCCTCTTTAGTGCTGGGTTGGAGCGAAGATATGAGCAATTTGGGACGGAAAGCTACTGGCTACTTGAATCGGAAGCTAAAAGGGCAAGAATTTGCCGAGATTGAACCAGAGGATTTCTTTTCCCTGGGCGGAGTTGCCATAGAAGGTAATCTGGCCCAATTTCCTGAAAGCAAGTTCTATGCCTGCCGGGAACATGAGCTGGTGGTTTTCCAGAGTGGCTCTCCCGGGGCTGAATGGTACAAATTTCTAAACGCAGTTTTGGATGTGGCTGAGCATCATTGCCAGGTAAAAGAGCTGTACACCATTGGGGCCATGGTTAGCTTTAGTGCTCATACTACTCCCCGGCGGTTGCTTGCTGTAGTTAACTCAGCAGAAATAAAAGAAGTCTTGGACCAGTATGACTTGGCCAGGGATTTGGACTATCAAACTCCACCTGGTGAAAGGCCAACCTTGAATTCTTTTCTATTATGGATGGCTAAGGGGAGGAATATTCCCGGGGTGAGCCTGTGGGTGCCGATACCTTTTTACCTGGCAGCAGCGGAAGATGCCCAGGCTCAAAAGAAGGTCTTGAGCTTTTTGAATGAAAGATTAGACCTAAAAATGGATTTTAGTGATTTGGACCAGGAGATTCGAGAACAAAATGAACAACTAGCCCAGGCAAGGTCTCGCTTTCCTCAAATCGATGATTATATTAACAGGCTGGAAAGCAACCTTATGCTATCTGAGGAAGAGAATGGAGAACTGATTAAAAAAATCGAAGACTTTCTAAGGGAGGGAGACTGAGTCTTACTTAGACGAAGGAAGTTTTATCAAGATGCTAGCCAAGGTAAAAAGCGCTGCTGTTGTGGGTCTGGAGGGAGCTGTAGTGGAAGTAGAGGTGGATTTATCACCAGGCTTACCTTCTTTCACCATCGTTGGACTACCGGACAAAGCAGTCCAGGAGGCAAGAGAAAGAGTAAGGTCAGCCATAAGAAACTCCTACTACAAGTTCCCTAACAGGCGTATTACTGTCAACCTGGCTCCAGCAGACTTAAAAAAGGAAGGACCAGCTTACGACTTACCCATAGCCATATGCATACTGATGAGCTCAGGACAGCTAAACGCCGACCTCACCCACAGTATCTTTTTAGGGGAACTCTCTTTGGATGGCAAGCTACGCCATACCCACGGGGTATTGCCTATGGTATCTTTAGCCCGTGATAAAGGCCTACCTACCGTATTTGTACCTTGTGATGACGCTAAGGAGGCTTCCCTTATAGACAATATACATATATTCCCTGCAGAATCGCTAGTGCAACTGGTTGTTCACCTTCAAGGCGAAGTAGGCATCCCTGAGTACCATAGCGAGCTAAATTGGGAGCAGGAATTTCGCCCTAGTTACACCTCCGACCTCAGTTATATCAAGGGTCAGGAGCATGCCAAGAGAGCTCTGGAGATAGCAGCGGCAGGAAGACACAATATCCTCATGTGTGGCCCACCGGGAAGCGGTAAGACCATGTTGGCTCGTTCTTTGCCCTCGATACTTCCCCTGTTGACCATGGAGGAAGCTATCGAGGTAACCAAGATTTACAGCGTTAGTGGATTATTACCCCAAGACACTCCCATCATTGTAGAGCGCCCTTTTCGCTCCCCTCACTATACTATTTCCCATGCTGGCTTGGTAGGAGGGGGGCAATGGCCAAGGCCCGGGGAGATAAGCCTGGGGCACCACGGGGTGCTTTTTCTGGATGAATTTCCTGAGTTTGGACATGTTACTCTGGAATCGCTGCGCCAACCAATAGAAGATAGAACAATTACCGTCAGCCGTGCTCATGGCAGTGTTACCTTCCCTGCTAGCTTTATGATGGTTGCAGCTATGAACCCCTGTCCCTGTGGGTATTATGGCGACCCATTTAAGGAATGTAGATGCTCTTCAGGAGAAATCTCTCGCTATCATAAAAGGATAAGTGGACCATTACTGGACCGCATTGATATCTTTGTCGATGTTCCCCATATTGATTATGAAAAACTCACTGAAGATAAGCCCGGGGAAAGCTCAGATAAAGTCAGGGCTAGGGTCAAGGCAGCACATGAAATACAGCTTGGGCGCTTTCGAGGGACAAAGCTGAAGTGCAATGCTGATATGACGCCTAAGGAGGTGAAGGAATTCTGCACGGTGGAATCAGCAGCTCAGAGCTTGCTTCGCGCCGCCATGAAGCAGCTTCATCTCACTGGCCGCGCCTTCCATCGCATCCTCAAGCTTTCCCGCACCATTGCCGACTTAGAGCATAGCGGCATCATCAAAACACACCATATGGCTGAAGCTCTGCAGTACCGGCATAAGGAAATAATCTAAACCTAAAACCTGTTCAGTATATACGTCAAGCCAGAAGTAGAATGCGCCAACACCAAACCCTGAGGCGTGAAGGGGCATGCTTGCTCCTTGGTTGAAACTTGGCAATACGCCAGTGCTTTTCGCATGTTCTTAGAGGAGGAAGGTTAATGGACAAGAGCTTTGCTTCTGTTTAATCTTGGTGGATCTTGCAGAGTAGTGTGTTGCTCCGAGAGGATGTGGGTACCAAAAGGTTGTTTCCAAAATGAACAAGTGATACGCTAAATCATTAGGGGGATTAAGACTATATTGTTATGATCGCCGAGGGTTTGTTATGAGAAATAATCTAAGGGAAAAACTTCTTGAAGAATACGCGCGAAAAGAACAGCTATATTGGGAGTTCGCCTCTTTGGTGAAAAATATTCTTGCGGTGTTTTTGGTCGGTAAGGACTTCAAATTTCAGATTTTTCATAGGGCAAAGGATGAAAATAGGCTTGCTGTGAAAATAGATCGAAAAAGACGAGAGGGTAAGGAATATAAGAGACTCGAGGATATAGAGGATCTTGCTGGAGTTAGAGTAGTTTTCTACTTGTAGAGCGACAAGAAAGACTTTTTGCGCTCATTCCTAAGCGAATTTGAAGGTTGCATTATTTCTCACGAAGAAAAATATGATCCAAAGGGTTATCGTGGGACTCATATCATATTCCGTTTGGACGGGGAACGCTCGAAACTGGTCGAATATCGTAAGTACGCAGGCTTCAAATGCGAGATACAGGTATCCACAATCCTGTTCCATGCATGGTCAGAAGTTGAACACGACATTATTTACAAACCACAGGGAGAGGAGAAGTTACTAAGAACATTGGGGCTCGATGATCTTGAAGAAAGTTTCCAAAAGCTAATGGTTGAGCATATACAAGCTGCAACATTCCAGCTGGATTACCTTAACAAAAAATACAAAGATATAACGAAGGCGGGCGAGATTCTAAGTTCAGATTTCTTGGTTGACATTGCTTCTTCCAGAAGCAATGATGAGATTTACGAAATACTAGAAGTTATCGAAGATTTCTATTACAGGAAACCAGAAGAAACACTGGCGATAGTCAACGCTGTAATTAGTAAACAGGTATTACCTCCAATGGTAATCCATCGCTTTGGAGATCAGGAGATACATGGAAGAAGTCACAAAGACCTAGTGCTGAAAAGTATAGTGCTGCTCTCTAATATCCGGTACTTTAAACCTGATGAAGTTCTGGATTTAGCTGCTCGACTTTCTCACGAAGAAGATAAACAGATCAGCAGTGAGGCGTTAGAAGTCGTCCGAGAGTTTGCAAAATATGACTACAACATTCTTACAAAGAGCAAAATCGGCTACGGTGCACAACGAAAGATTCTTGACTTTATGCTTGGCTGGTCTATGGAAGAACGAATCCAGCACTTAGATTTTATAGAAGTTGCAGCAAAAAAATTACTCAGTTCGACTGTTGAGGGTTCAGAATTGACTGCTGAGAATAATCTCACTATACACTTTGAGGCCGTCACTCCTAGCAATTTCTTGAAGAAGATCCGTCAAGAGACGATGGACCTTATTTATGACCTCTATCAGACAGCTGCCGACCCGAAAATGAGATTGCGAGTCGCCCAAGTATTAGAGGAGGTTACGCAAACACCTTCTAATGTCGCGTATGGGGACGATCTTATTGAGATGATTAAGGAGGATCTTGGATATCTCATTGATATTTACCGCAATATGCTCTTTGAGGACGATGGAAAGATAATAAAAAATCTGGCGGTTGTCGAAGCAATTGAGCAGACGCTTCGCTGGATCAACAAAACCGATAAATTCAGAACCCAGAATTCCGAGGACCTACGCAAAGAGATACTCCAAGATGAATTCTACCAACTATTTAGGTTATTAGTTGGAGATCCTATTACTTACCGAGAGGAAGAAGGCTGGGATACGGCAAAGCAGAAACGTGCAGAAGAAATAGATAAACTCATTGATTCTATTGAGGAGGCACATATTGAAGAGTGGTCCGATAAGCTGAACAGAATTGCAGCTCAGCATGCGATGGTTGACGATTGGCAATTCAACATTTTCAGGTTTTTTCTACAGAAGCTAACACAGGTAAAGCCACGATTAGCCGACAAGATTCTTAGTGAAGCTTTTACAAATAACTTACCTCTCAAACACTTCACTGTTAGCTTTCTGGGTGGTTTCAGAATTGGAGTTCAATTTGAGCTATGGGATAAATACGCCGATAAAATCACCAAGGCTCAAGACACTCAGCTTATGAGTGCTATTCTCTATTCATTAATCCTCCCTGAGGGAATGAATTTGGAGAAAAGCATTAGAGAACACGATCTCGACCTAGTCGATAATATCGTAAAAAAGCGAGTGCCCTTTTCTTTCCTTAAAGAACGAGATGATCAGACGTTGCATCACGCGCTGATAAATGTACTAGGCCGCAACTACAAACGTTACCCAGAGCGAATCGAGCCATTGATTAGGGAGGAGATTAAGAACAATCCTGGACTTCTAGATATGTTTTTCGCGGAGTTTCCGGTACTGACTATGAGGGACTGGATACATATTCAAGAACTGCAATCAGAAACTATCGAGTTTCTGAAAGAAGCGATGGTTGAACTACCCGATATTGACTGGCATGTACAGGGGTTGTTACTGGCAATTGGCCGACGCGATGGACTGCGTGCTGTATTAGACGTGTTTCTTAAGAGAATTCAGCAAGATGCTAAAGAGAAAAAGAAACGAAGACGACTTGGCGACGACCGGTATGCAGCTATTCCATATCACATTAACTCTGATTTGCGTGATTTTATTGCTCAGCACCCAGAGTACAAGGAGGTTGCAAGTGAATGGGTTGTTGGGATGACCACTGGTTGGAGCGTGTACAACTGGCATGTGAGTGACTTCTTACAAAGTATTGGGGGAGGCTTTGAGGAGATTCTCATGTCGCTTGTCGGAAAAGGAGATGACAGTAGTCTAATGAAAGCTGCGCGCGCCATACAATCCATCGAAGGATCTAATTTCGATTTGTGTATTGAGATTGTTCGCAGGACTGATAATGAACGAATCCTAAGCCAAATTGCAAGTAATATGCATGCTACGGGAGTCGTTTCTGGAGAATATGGGATCGCTATGGCTTTTGAGGGAAAGGCAAAGACACTGGAGAAGTTTAAGAACGACGAAAGCGAACGTGTTCGTAAGTTTGTTGCGCGTATGATCAAAAGCTTTCAAGAGAGCGCAAGGAGAGAGCGTCAACGGGCGGATGAGGAAAGAGAACTACGCAAGATAGAGTTCGAAGGCTAATTTTCCACTGTATGATCACTCCGATTTATTGAGAGTCCCTTCGCCGCTTTCCAATGCTCAGAAGAAGCTTAAGGCGCAATAAACCGCAGAACCCCGCCAATAATCAGCAGTACAATGCCAACGATAAGGGAAATCCTGCCTCCTATTTGCCAGGCTTGTAGCCAGAAACGCTCGTGTTCGTGGGTTATGGTCTCCTTAATATCTCTTCGGGTTAATAAAATAGAATTGTAATATTTTTGCTTTTCCTTCCTGTTCCAGAGAATAAAAATGATCCCCAGAAGAAGGAAACATCCTCCCAGCACTAAGATAATTTGGTAAGTAGCCAGAGACATGTTACTCAACCTCCCCTCAAGAATTCGAAAATTTCGAGATGCCCCTACTTAATTTCTACAGTCGCTCCAGCAGCTTCTAATTTCTGTTTCGTTGTTTCTGCCTCTTCCTTAGGGACACCTTCTTTGACTACCTGTGGAGCAGCTTCTACCAAATCCTTAGCTTGCTTTAATCCCAGAGTGGTTACCTCACGCACTGCCTTGATAACTTCGATTTTCTTCTCGCCAAAGCTCTTTAACGTGATGGTGAATTCTGTCTTCTCCTCCGCTGAAGGTGCTGCTGCTTGCTCGCCAGGAGCAGCTGCCGGCGCTGCTGCTACCGCTACGGGGGCAGCGCTAATCCCGAACTCATTCTCCAGTGTCTTGACTAAATCAGCCAGATCCATCACTGTCATAGTCTTTATGGCAGCGATAATTTCCTCCTTGGCCAAACCTTTGGTCTCTTTCTTGGCCCTTGGAGCCTCCTTTACCTGCTCTTCCCTAACTTCTTTCTGTGCTGTTGGAACTTCCTTTACCTCCTCTTCCTTGACTTCTTCCTTTGCCGTTGGAGCTTCCTTTACCTCCCCTTCCTTAACCTCTTCCTCTGCCATTGGAGCTTCCTTTACCTCCCCTTCCTTAACCTCTTCCTCTGCCATTGGAGCTTCCTCTACCTCCTCTTCCTTAACTTCTTCCTTTGCCGTTGGAGCTTCCTTTGCCTCCTCTTCCTTAACTGCTTTTTTAGCCTTTGAAGCTTTCTTTACCTCCCCCTCCTTAACTTCTTTCTTTGATTCCTCTGGTGACATGATTCCCTCCTTTATTATGCACTGATGGTTTGAGTCCTGTTTTGTAACACGTTCAATAGCCCCTGGAAGGGAAGGTTTAGAATATTATGTAAAGTTCCTATGGGGGCTTGTAATTGCCCGATTAGTTTGGAGATGAGAACTTCTCTAGTTGGCAAGTTAGCCAGGCTTACCACTTCCTCTGGAAGCAAGATTCGGTCTTCTAACAGTCCTCCTATAATTTGTAAAGACAATGCCTCGGATTTTATATATTGGTTAAGAGCTTTAGCTGCACTAACTATGTCATCGTAGCCAAAGGCCAGGGCCACAGGACCCTCGATTATATCCCTCAGTTGCGGCTTGCCTGCCTGGTCAGCGGCACGAAAAACCAGAGTGTTTTTGACCACATGATACTCAACACCTGACTTTGCAAGAGCATTACGTAACTCAGCCATTTGTTTAGCAAGCAGGCCCTGATAATTAGTAGCGATAATAATAGTGCTCCGCGACAAATCGTCGGCTAGATTGCTTACTATTTGCGCTTTCTTTTCTCTTAACATATTCGCCCTCTTTTTGATTCCCTCCCGTCATTTGAAAGGAAGCCTATAACAAAAATCCCTGTGCCAGCAAACACAGGGTTAACTCAAGCCTCGGCAGGCAAGTTATTTAAACCCTCAGGGTACCTGCTGTCACTGGCGCTGGCCCATTATAACACAAGAAATCAATTAGTCAAAGAATTGTGCTAGCTGACCATATGGGTAACACTGGACAGCATATTTTAGTAAGTTCTTTCTCAACATATTCTACGGGGGCAAGATAGGCAAGAGATTGGTGGAGTGGTCAAAGTTATACTCAATAAGCCATACGGTTAGCCGGGGATTGAGCTCTTCAGGGTCTAGAGATATATTTGAGTTGTAGAGCCATTCGCACTCTAAGGTCTCATTGAACCCTTCTATCTCCGGGTTACCTTTAGGGGTTTTGATTCTTGAGAATTACCTCTAGATACTCGATTTGAACGATGATACCACGGTGAAGCAGAAAACAGGGTCTCCCTTCCCTATTTGTAACCTGTTTCGTCTCCATATCAACTTCTTACATGGTTGCAAGGTCATGGGAGGAGTCAACAACTGACCTTCGTTGGATACAGGAACGACCAGCCAGAAAGGGCAAACTCTTTGAAGGAGTTTGCCCTTTCTGGTTTAGAAGGTTTAGGTTTGAGTTTTGCGACGTCTTAGCACCAGCAGGGTTGCACCGGCCATAACGGCTGCAATCAATGCAATCCAGGGTAGCAGTACACGCACCTTGTTTATTGTGTAGGTCTCCCAACCTACAACAGGGGTACCGGGACCTCCATCATCGGTGATTTGTCCAGCAATACTATCTGCATCTCCTTTGCCACCATCTTTAAGCGTAATCGTTATGACATTGTCGCCGTTGTTGCTACCAATGGGCAACGAATACCACGAGCCATTCTGATATTTCCACCACTTGCTACTTACCATAACAGGTTCTGGCAACGTGATGGTTATAGTTACCTCCTGTCCAGGATCAATACATGAGACTTTTAATGAGAACATTCCATGTTGAAGTACAACTGGGGGAGAAGGAGGTGTTGCCACTGCCGTAAGTTCCGCAATACACCCGTGGCTGGAGGCAAAGGAAGCCGTGCCTGTGCCCGTTGTAGTCGCAGTGGCCTTCTTAATCCAGGGGTCGAAATCCACATTACCGATGACAGCGTCACCCATACCAGGACCACAACCGCTAGGCCCGCTGTCATAACCCCACCAGTTGTTCTCGGCATCTGCCGTTCCGGTATTGCCAGCTTCAGCCCAGACTCCGAACTGCGTGTTTCCATAGATGTTGTTGAAGTTAATATGGACACCGGAAAGGTCACTCGCCCAAGCACCGCCGGGGAAGTAAATGCCCCCATAGTTGTTGACAATATCATTGCAAGTGATGGTTAGCGATGTTGGCGTTATGTGCCAGAACTGGAGCGCCTCACCCTCTCCCCAACTACCAGGTTGGGTGTTGGTAATAGTATTTTTACTGACCATAACGTCATCCGCTTCGTTTATCTCAAGGGCAGCCCATGACCACTGATTCGGGTTTCCATTGCTATCGAAGGTATTTCCGGTAACAGTCACCGTATTCGTCCGGTCGGCCGGATTGCCGCGAAGGGCACAGCTACCCCAGTTATCATGGATACTGTTATTGTCGAATGTGTAGCTTGTTACCGTCATGGGCCCTCCTCCTGAGCCATCGTTCACGTCTAATGTAACCCAGCCATGGTAATTCTTGAACTCATTATTTTCGAACTTGACAACTCCTCCCAATCTCTTGATAACTACCCCGCACCGCCCATGTTTCCCATCGTCATATCCTTCCCCATCAAAGATGCAGTTCGAGAACTCAAGATTGGTTATAGGGTAGTGGCCAGACCAATGGCAAGAAACTGTAGCCTCATAAGTCTCTGTTAACAAATATCCGTTACCTGTAATGGTGAAATTTTGTACCTTCAAGCCTGAGTAGCTTGCAGCAAAGCATATTCCTCCAGTAATGAATGTATTATTCTTATTCTCTCCAATAATAAAGAGGTCAGAGGCTGTAGTGCTCTTTAAGGTGACTGTCTCGTCATATGTCCCCGCCGCCACCTGGATGGTGTCGCCAGCATGGGCAGCATCAACGGCTGCCTGGATAGTGGTGTAGGTTACACTTGGCACATTGAGCGTAGCTGCAGCCACTGGCGTTGTGGCCACCAGGCTGAAGCCCAGCACCAGCGCCAGGGCAAGCAGGATACTACATATTCTCTTCATTGTCTCCTCCTTTCACGTTCATCTGTATGCTTTTATGTTCCACCTCGGAAATATCCGAGGCATGCGCACCGCCCACGATCAACCCTGGCCCTCTTGAGGAGACTCCATGAAAGGTCTAAACCATTCCGGTCTGTCAGCCACTACCGCCCGCCTTCCCTTCATTTGCCCGCAGGACAGGCTGAACGCTACAATAACTATTTTGGTGGTTGATCAACCATCGCCAAAATTAAAGAAGAGACCTGCTACCGCAGGTCTCTTCCTAGCTTAGTTTATATTCCCTGTCTTGCTTCCCACAATATCCATGACTTTCCTCAGCCACGTCTAGCTGAAGTATCACGTCTTTGTCAGTGAAGCTCAACGATGATAAAACTCTACGCCTCACCCTATTCATTAACCATTTCTCACCCATACTAAGCCCCTTTGCCACCTGAGCCGTGCTCTTTGCCTGGCCACACTTATAAGTAAAATTCCTATATCTTACAGTAGAATAAAAACAAGGCCTCCACGAACACTTCATATTAGAGTAACAGTTTTTCAAAAAAAGTCAATACCTAAAACGGATATTATTTATCGATAATTTATTAGTTTCTTAATTTCCATTGAGCACCTTTTGAATGAATTATGCTCGATGCAATCCCGCTGTGGGTGTGGGGAGAGCGCGGACAATGCTGAGATACTTCAGGCACCGATCCTACTGAAGAGAGCAAGTGAAGTTGAAGACCTCTCTAAGATTAGTCTCCCCCTCGGCCCTGGTGGCTGAATCCACTGGCCCCAGCTCTAACAGCCCAACTTGCTCTCAACCCCTTCAGGCGACATCAGGGCCAGAGGCAATCGACCCAGAAGCCGCCGTCATTGTCCCAGATATCATAGTCCCGATCTTCGAATGCCCATAGAGTTTCAGCGGCCCATTCGTCGCCGTAGTGCTCTTCACTTAATGCCATCCAGACATGGCTGTCCGCAATCAGGAATATGAAGTTCATTTCCCACTCACCATACGTGTCAGTTCCTACAGCATCGAAGTTAGGCTTGGAAACCAGTGGACTATCGTACCAATAAGCATAGTTGCATTACACTGCTTCGATTACAGCTACAACTTCATCTTCGTCCGGGGCTGTAAGTTCAATGGCGCCACTCACGAAGTCACCAGCTTCAGTACAGGCGATGCTTATGTCATAGTCCCATTCCCCCGGCTATTACCTCTCGGAGTTGAATGTTCCTGCTGTCTCACAGGTCATCATATCCCTCTCCCTTGATCCGTGAGGGGATTTCTTCCTTGACAATTAAAGGAAAGGAGGTAGCCCCAGAGAACGGGAACAATAAACTTGACCCCACTTAATTTGAAGTGAACACCCTCAGGGCAGCAATTTCAAGCTGGCGGCAAAACGCCTGGGCAGGCTTCAGAAGCCTGCCCAGGTCGCCAGTTGCAGCTCAGTCCAATGCTGGCGCTACCAACAGCCGATAATAGGTGTATTATTCGGCGTACCGAAATAGGTCATCCTGTCCACTGCCCCATTCCACAGCCCATCACCATCCATGTCCAGGACAAACTTGCCCTCGCTGGGCCGGTAGAAACCTATCTCGTCTTTGCCATCACCATTCCAGTCGCCGATGATAGGTGTATTATTCGGCGCACCGAAATAGGTCTTCCTGTCCACTGCCGCATTCCACAGCCCATCACCATCCATATCCAGGTTAAACTTGCCCTTGCTGGACCGGTAGAAACCTATCTCGTCCTTGCCATCCCCATTCCAGTCGCCGATAATAGGTGTATTATCCGGCTTACCGAATTTGGTCTTCCTGTCCACTGCTGCATTCCACACCCCATCACCATCCATGTCCAGGACAAACTTGCCCTCGCTGGGCCGGTAGAAACCTATCTCGTCCTTGCCATCCCCATTCCAGTCACCGATGATAGGTGTATTATTCGGCGCACCGAAATAGGTCACCCTGTCCACTGCTGCATTCCACAGCCCATCACCATCCATATCCAGGACAAACTTGCCCTTGCTGGGCCGGTAGAAACCTATCTCGTCTTTGCCATCCCCATTCCAGTCGCCGATGATAGGTGTATTATTCGGCGCACCGAAATAGGTCATCCTGTCCACTGCTGCATTCCACACCCCATCACCATCCATGTCCAGGACAAACTTGCCCTCGCTGGGCTGGTAGAAACCTATCTGGTCGGAGCAGAGAGCCGCGAAGTTGATCTTGTCGGAGGGCACGGCCAGGAGAGCTGGATTGGACACGTTGAGGATCTCCATGCCGAACTGATTCTCAATCCAGACCTCTCCAGCGTAAGGGGCACCGACTATCTCGTAGAATACCAGGTGTACGTATTGGTCCTCAATAAGGCCGCCGTCTTTGCTGACGGGGTTAGCGAAATACACGGGCTGAAGCACCATTACCTCTGGTTCGCCTTCGAACTGGTCCCACAGAAAGACAGGTACCTCAAGGGGCTCGCCCTCTATTACCTCGTAAAGTAGGTAGTGGTCGGGACCCACGAATGGGTCATGTGGTGCCTTCCGTGTCGGTACAGCCAGCATTACTGGGTTGGACACTTTGAACTCCTGGCTGTCGAACTGGTTGCAGACGTCCAAGCACCACGTCCAAGGCTCTTCTTCAAGGGGGGTCAGCCCATAGAGCGTGAGGTGGTCGTCGAAGTTCCAGATCTCTGTAACTGTGTCGTCGTGCCACTTGTCGGCAGGGTTACCGAAGAATTCGGGCGACTCCACCACTGCCTCGAATGGCTCATCGTGGAACTGATCCTCCAGCAACACGACCTCCCCTAGGTATGTTCCATCCAACACGTCGTAACACTTGAAGTGGTCGAGTAGATAGCCTGGGTCGCAATCAACCACTTCAGCGTGCAGCCAGGGGTAAAACAACACATAATCGCTGACCGGATCGCCAGTTCCGGGGCCTACACCACCGGGACCGCTGACATCGCCCCACCAGTTGTAGCGGGCGTCAACAGTCATAGCATAGGTACCGAATACACTCACTGCCTCTGTATTGCTATCAAAGTTATTGAATATTATGACGTCAGCAGGGTATGTAATATCGCTTTCCATAGAATAACCAATAGCTACGTCATTTTCCTCAAAAGTATTGCATTCAATGGTGCTGGGCAGGAAGGTCATGCCTGTACCTGTGCCGTAATATGAAAAGAAAATCGCAGGCCATGGCGGTTCAGGGTAGGCATTTGAGGCATTCCTGAACGTATTGTCATAAATATAGTGATCGCCTACGGTTGTATTTTCTGGGCAGCCATAACCAATATAGAGAGCATCGCTACCGCCATCAAATGTGTTGCTGTAAATGTCAAACGCTTGGGTGTTGGACATGGCGATTCCGCCCGTTGTGTAATCCAGATTGTCGTGGATTTTCACCGGGGCCACACCACCAATACGAGCAACATAACGATTGTGGCAGAGAAGCATTGAGTTAGCGGTTTCATCAGGAATAGTGGTAGTCTCTACGAATTTATTATCATGGATATCCAGATACAATGGACCAGTGCGTGCTTTATTAATGTATATTGCTATACCGCTATTACTTATCGCATTGTCTTCCACGCTGAAAGTAAACCCGGAGATATCAAGGGTGGTAGTGCCGGTATAGCCCGATAGAGCGCACTGAATACAGTGCATCCTTGAAGGATCATCTGCAGGAGCAATCCATGTTGTAACATCTCTTCCTGCCCCTTGGATAGTAAGGTCGGCACCCGGCGTGATGGTTACCGCTTCTGTATATGTCCCCGCCGCCACATTGACGGTGTCGCCAGCGACCGCCGCGTCTATCGCGTCCTGGATGCTGCTCCAGATGACATGAAGAAGGGATGCGCCCGGATGGTCAACGGTCACGGCATGGTCAAAGGTATTGTTATTCAAGATGGTCGCAATATCTAGAGGACCCAGGGTTGCTGTATCAACTGTCTCATCTTTGAGCTGGACATCATTGTTGGAGAAGGTATTGCCTTGAATGACGGTGCCGCTCTGCCCGTGCTCGGCGTAGATGCCGTAACCGACGCTGTTTTCCACAGTGTTTTGGGTGATTGTCAGGTTAGTGACATTGTAAAAGTAGATGCCCATGTCCGCTCCATCGGCGGTATTATCTTGCACAATATTACTGTCGACGGCGGCGGCATCCATTATGGCGGCGATTTTGACAGGATCAGTCCTATCGGGGTCTTCTTCGCTATCGCCAAGAATAGTACCCACCTCTATGCCTACCCCATTGTTAGCCCCTGAAGCGGTTATGGTGTTGTCGAGAATTTGATTGCCCGATATGTCCTCGCTGCCGTCTAGCTCGTCATAGGCGCCATAACGTGTGTCAAGAGCTAGACAGATTCCCGGGCAGGAGTAGGTTTCGGCGGTTGCGGATGCATCGATTGTGTTGTACTGGACGAGGTTATCGGAGCAGGTCCGATAACTTGGCGGCGTAGCGCCGAGGAAGATTGCTATACCTCCACCCCCGGCAGCCACTGTATCAATTACCGTGTTGTTCGTTATCGTCCAGCCACTGCCTCCCCAGTTAGTAATTCCCTGTACCGTATCATTTATCTCCAGGTTATCAATGGTTACATCATTCACCCCTCTGGCAAAGACAGCAAAGTAGAAGCTAGCACCCTGATTATTGTTGATAGTAAAGTTGTTTATCTCAGTACCATCGGCACCTGAATCGAGCCTGAAGGCGGTGGTCAAAGAGGAACCATCCTTGTAGGGCACTCCAGTGTTGATAACGGATGTTCCACCCGGTGCGCCGGAGATGGTTACTTCCTTATTCACTATGGCTCCGGCATATGTCCCCGCCGCCACATTAACGGTACTGCTCGATACCAAATTGACACCTTCTTGGATTCGCCCGGTTGTTCCACTCTGGGAACCGAGCGTGTGAACTGTCAACGAAGCGAGGCTTGGCTGAAAACCTGGCGTTGCCGGCTCTGTGTCCGTGCCGCTGTCCAGCAAAGGCGTGAAGTCCACGTCGCCGGAAATCATCCCAGCCACTGTCGTCGGGTCGTTGCTACCCCACCAGTTGGCGGAGGCGTCAAAAACAGCAGTTGAGTCGTCGTGCGCAGCTACGCTTTCAGCTCCATAAACACGGTTATCATATATGCTGTTACAGTGGGCAGAAGATAACGAGCTCTTGATTGCTATGATGCCGATGTAGTTATCATGGATATCGCAGTTTTTGACAGTAACCGTTGAATCAGCCTGAGCCTGGTATTCCAGCCAACCGTTTATATAGACTCCACCAGACTCCCAAGAGGGCCCTGTGGCAAAGGTGTTGTCGCAGTTGTAGATTTCAACACCGTCAATGGTTACTTGACAGGCAGTGCTCGGATCATCAGTCGCAGCTTCGACTTCTATGCCGTAGCAAACCTCGCCTTCACCGCTGTATACCTGACCCTCTATAGTGCTATCAAGCACCTCAACCGTGCAGTCGTTGTATATGAAGACGCCGATCCTGCCGAAGTCTTCGATTGTGCAGAAGTCAATGGTTACATCGGAGCCATCCCACATGGCAATGGCTTGGCTCTTCATATCGCCGCTGGTATCTGGAGATACCGTGCAGTTGTTTATCTCGCCGCTGGAGTTTTCGTATATTACACCGTAATCCTTTTCTTGGGTTTTGCCAGTGTTGGGACCGATGACCAATCCGTCCAGCACGATATTTGTAGAGTCACTTACGAAGACAACAGCATCTCTATCGGTGTAGTTGGTGGTTACAACTTGCAGACCTTGGACAGTAACCACGCTGCTAGACTGAATGGTTAGGTCTGTTTTGCCAACTACAGTAAATGGATCGTATGTCCCCGCAGCCACGTTGATGGTGGTTGAGGACGCTGCATCAATGGCATTCTGGATGTAGAAGTAGTGGTCGTTTCCCAGATCCCAGTCCATTTTGATGAAGGCGATCTCGGCGTCACTATAGGTCGGGCTGCTAGTTTCCGTGGTGAAGAAGACATAGGGATCGCTACCATCCCAGTAGCCAATCGGCCAGTAGTCCCACCAGTAGGTGCCACCGTATCCACCTAGGTTCACTGTCTTGTCTGTGGCCCAGGTACTGGTGCTGGTATCATACTTGGTCTGGATGAGATACTGCTGATCGTTACCACCAACGTAGGGAGCAGTCACCACGTAGAGGTCGGTGCCGTCGTTAAAGATGCAAGGGTCATATAGACCTACGCCCGAGATGGCTGTGGAATGGGAAGTGAAGCTAGGACTCGCTCCCGCCGCTGCTGAATATACCTCAATATCGCCGGTGCCATCCTCAATGCTGACCACGTATAGCGTGGTGCCCATCAAGGTGATCTTAGGCTGGTTGTCATTGCTGATGTCGATCTTGCCGCTGAGGCCGCTGACGGGATCCCAAGTGTAGGCATCTGCTGTGCCGTCACTACATTCCCAGACGATGTACACGCGGTTACTATCGCTGACCACGTTGACGTGGCCACCCCGGTTCGGAGCACCAGTGTCCGTGATTAAAATAGACGGTCCGCTCCAGGAACCAACGCTGTACACGTAGTAGTACAAGCCTCTGTCTGTGCCGTCCTGTCCGCTGGACACGAAGGCATAGACCTTACCGCCGAAGTAGGTCACGGACACCACGCGCTGGGTAAAGCCCCCAGGACGAGAGGCCTCAGATAGACCCAATTTGGTCTCCGACGCACCAGCCAACCCCCCAATAGTTGTAGCCGTCTTGTAGTAGACCACGTACGTGTCACCATCCGGATGGGTTCCAGTCCCACGGACAGCGGCATTGTCGGCCTTTGTCCAGAACAGCCAATAGTTTGTCCCGTCGTATACGATTGACGGGTTGCGGTCGTACTCACCATTAGTGGTCAGATACGTCGGCTGGCTGACCTCGATGGTAACCGATTCTGCCTTCACCGGGCTTGCTAGCGCCACAACCGCTATCAAGCTCAGCGCCAGCACCACGGCAAACAGAATACTAAATATCTTTTTCATTTTTTCTCCTTTCTTATTTCTTAACTCTTTTTCGCTCCACCTCAGAAAAATTTGAGGTGTCGCTCATCGCCCAAGACCGACCCTGCCCCCACGTACGTGAGAGTTTCCATGGACAGATATAATTCATCTAAATGATCAGCCACTACTACCCACCCTCCCATTATTTGCCAGCGGGACTGGCTGGCTGCTATAATAAATATGGTGGTGGTTGACCGACCATCGCCAAAATTAAAGAAGAGACCTGCGGTAGCAGGTCTCTTCCTAGCTTAGTTTATATTCCCTGTCTTGCTTCACACAATATCCATGACTTTCCTCAGCCACGTCTAGCTGAAGTAGCACGAATTTGTCAGTGAAGCTCAACGATGATAAAACTCTACGCCTCACCCTATTCACTAACCATTTCTCACCCATACTAAGCCCCTTTACCACCTGAGCCGGGCTCTTCGCCTGGCCACACTTATAAGTAAAATTCCTATATCTTACAGTAGAATAGAAACAAGGCTTCCACGAACACTTCATATTAGAGTAACAGTTTTTCAAAAAAAGTCAATACCTGAAACGGATATTATGTATCAATAATTTATTAATTGCTTCATTTCCATTGAGCACATTTTGAATGAATTATGCTTGAGGCAGGCATTTGCAATTTCGAGTATCAGTATTAGGCACTCTCCGCTGGGACGATTTCGGGTTTAAGGATTTTCGCAATAGGGACTTTTTTAACCCCCACCACATCATCCCAACTGTGATGTTTGTACTCTAATCCAGCCATTTCTGCAGGCGATTTATTGTTTAGTGCCATATTCTGTCTAAAAAAGTTGTAATGTACTAACCAGCCATCAGTAAAGCGTTTTAAGGTGTCTTTATCCCGTAAATTCCTCATAACTTTGGTGCGGTCTTTAAGCGTATTATGGAATCGCTCAATCAGAGCTGTACTATGTTCAACACTAAAGGGACTGCCTTGCCGATGTTTGGCATCACCACCATAAGCTAACTCGATTCCGTCAATGTATGCGGCTAATTTATCTGTAATCACTACTTTGGGATTTTTGCCAGCACGTTTAGCGGCTAATTCCATAAGCTGTTTTGCATCTTGTGTACCACGTGTCGTAGTGATTCTGGATGCTAACAGGAAGCGAGTATCAGCGTCTATGATGTCCCAGAAGACAACCCCTTTAGGGTCTTTGGTCTTAATGTCAGTCTTGATATAAGTTTCATCGGCAATCCAAGTGTTGCCAACTTTAGGGTGTAAATCCCTTGTCTGTCTGATAGCTTTATCGGTATATTTATTAACCCAGTTGATAACAGCAGTATGGGATATACCAGCATCAGTTTGCTTATCTATCTTATGCTCTATCTCATGGAATGACATTCCACTATAGTATTCATTTAGAGCACTAGCGATAAAAGAGGGCGAAACCCTGCCATGTGCTAGCGCATCAGTACCGATAAACTTTTTCTGGCAATCATTGCAGAAATAGGTCTGGATACCTTTGCTAAACCCATATTTACGAGTGTTTTGACTACCACAGAATTTACAGACTACTTTGGGCTTACTGATGGGCGGTTGTAAAACAATGCGGTTTATATCTAGGGATGTATGGCTAGGTCGGCGTAAGCCACTGGGCTTATAGGCAGCCTCATGTCTACCCAAGTATCGGATATGCTTCTGGATAACCCTTCCACCTTCATGGACTGTTTCCACTTCATAGTCGTACCAGTTTCCTGAGCCTGGCGGGATTTCCTTAGCTCGTATGAAAGTCATGATGTGTTTCTCATCTTTTAGCTATTAAGCTGTTCTTGCGGTTTGCTTAGCCGTATCCCTTAAATATTGCCCTATCGTTTCCTTGACCGCAGCAATTAGCCTTCTAACCGTACCTTTGGCAAAGTCAGCATATCTTAGATTTTTCAGGAAGTATTCGATGGGTACGGCATCTCTCATTTGCTTTAGGTATCTTTTGTTGAAAATCAAGGTATTATTGAACCTATTGGAGTAAGTGATGCAAGTTGCTATTGCATCGTTTATCGCTAAACTAGGCGGTATTGGCATATTTTCAAGTTGTTCATTGTAATACCTAAAGACGAAATCTCTCTTCTGTGTTTCTCTTAACCCTAGGTCATTTGCATCTATAACATCGGAAAGCATCGTTAGTAACTTCTCTCTAGTCACTTCTTGTACTATCTTCTTTTTAAGGAATACCATGCGCCGTCGGCTTAAATGTCGTATGGTAAGTGCTCTTGGAGCGAGCTTAAGTAATTCCGCAAGGTCTTTTTCAAACTGTCTGAGTTTGGACTCATCTATGGGTTGGCTTGCCACTTTGAGGGCTAATTTCGTATTTCTGTTGTCTAATGCCCTGAGTATGTCTGGGTATTTTAGCAACTGTTTATCGCCAGAAGACTTCCTTATCACGAAGGCTATTGCTATTAGGCTGACGCAAAGTACTGCCAAAGCGAGTAACACGATTCCCCACCAAGGCATTTCTTTAATATAAGCAATTACTACAGTCACGATAGTCACCCCAGTAAAGTAAGCGATGAGTTGTAATAAGCCAACAATGTCAAGGATGATGTGGAATGCTTTGACAAGCTTGCCAAATATATTCCCAATCTTCCCAAATAGCACATATACCATATCAACCACCTAGTAGGACATATTGGACACAACTTTACTGAATTTCTGTCTATAAAGAAACATCTCTTACTTTCCAAATAAGAGTATAATTTAGAGTGCCTAACAAAGCAACAAAGATTAGACTTTATAGTTATAGTAAAGCTATTGACATTCTTCAAACTCCAAACTATATTACTCACTAAATGGACTGGTTTAAAATTGACTGGAAAGGAATGTACCCAGTAGAGACAGCCCAGCGTAAGTCTATAGCTAGTGCCTTTGGCATTTATGCGATTTATGATAGAAAAGGGAATAGTAACAAACTTATATACATAGGCGAATGTTATTGGCAAGACTTTAGAAAGCGCCTGCAACAACACAAGAGAGACTGGTTGCACAGAGTAAAAGGGAAGCTTTATCTTTGCTTTGGCACAGTAATGCTCCCTGAAGGGCGAAGAATTTCCCATGCACGAGTTTGTGATGTTGAATCTGCCTTGATTCATTTTTACCGTCCCCCTTTTAATACAGTAGGTAAGAGAGGCTATTATGGGCGGGACATTCTTATTTTTAATACAGGTAAACTCATTACTTTAGACCCAATAGTCTCGCCTGATACTGAACTATTATCTCTTTTAAAAAAGGCACGTCGGCGAGCTTAGGCTAATGGATGACCCTTTTTCTATCTCTTTTCGCTTCTCTTCTTTTTAGCCCTCTTCCACCTATATAAATATAGGTTTCCTTACCAGTTTTCCTGTCCAAGCGATACATACCTCTCAGTGTATCCCTGTAGGTAAATCTTGGTCTGCCCCTCAACATTTCAATTTCTTTAGTTCTAGCCATTTTTGACCTCCTATTACGAGTGCCTAATATTTGCTACGTCAAATTACAAATACCCTTGAGGCATATTGACTTGTTGTAAGTAATAAACTCTGCTATAATAGTGAGTTTCCCAAATGAGCAAAGGTGGCATAAAATAATCAGGAGAGTTTAAATATGGCGGCAAAGTTCGAAGCCGAAAACCTAATTTTGACCACGTGGCTCATGATACACCGAGCCGACGCCCTGCTTAAGATATGTGAGGACAAAGTATTTGGTGAATACAAGCTTAATGCGGAGCGGTATGCAGTGCTTGCGACTATACAATATTTCGGTGGTAGTGCAAAGCCAAGTGAAGTAGCCCGGTGGTTACAACGTAGCCCGAACAGCATCAGTATGCTAGCTGACCGCATGGTCAGGGGCGGTTTGCTCAAAAGGACAAGAGATAGGATTGACCGCAGGGTAGTAAATCTGACTATCAGCGACAAGGGGAAGGACGCCCTTAAACCGGCAACCCTGGCAGGCTGGGATTTTATCCAAGAAATCCTGTCGCCACTATTACTTGAGGACAAGCGTACCCTTGTCAGTCTGCTCAAGATGGTAAACTACAAGACACTTGAGTATCTCAATCCTGGAGCGGATATAGAGGGAATGCTTAGAGATGAGGCCAAACACCATGGCAATTTAATGAAACGGCTGGTCGAGTACCTTTCACCCTCCACTCCTGAAGCCAAACGTCAGATTGGTGAGAAGAAAAAGAACGTACGTTAAGAACAGCTAACTTTACTTATGCTAGCTGGCGTAGAGCAACTCTGCATTGTCCGCAATAACCCCGGTAGAAGGAAACGTACTCCCCTTTTCAACCCACAGGTAAAACACCTTAGCCACCGCTGTCATTAGTGTGCTGCACCCCGGTACACGGTAAGGTACGTGTCAAATCGACAAACAGATATGGCTGAACGATATGTTATATAATCTAGTTGAAATCTAAAAAGGCAGCAAAGAATTGTCAGGCCAATTTTACGACGTCATCATAGTAGGGGCTGGACCAGCCGGAAGCTACATAGCTTATGAACTAGCTTCATCAGGCCACAATGTTGCTGTTTTTGAAGAAAAAAGTGCGCCAGGACTCAATGCCTGTTGTACAGGAATAATCAGTACCGAATGTTTCCAGTCTTTGGACCTAGGCACAGATTTAGTATTAACCAAGGTAAACTCAGCCAAGTTTTCCCCCCCTTCAGGAAGATGCTTAAGATTCCAAACTGAAAAGGTTCAGGCTTACGTTGTCAATCGGCTTTTACTTGATAAAGCAATAACCTCCAAAGCTCAATCCCAGGGGGCACAATATTTCTTCTCTTCCCCAGTCATTGACATTATTCCTGGGAAGGATAACATAAAAGCTGAAGCTCTACCCTCTGGAGCCAGGGAGATATTCAATGCCAGGGCTGTGGTCCTGGCTAATGGATTCAGGCCCAAGCTGCCCCGGAAGCTAGGTCTGGGCAAAATCAAGAGTTTCCTCGTCGGTGCTCAGACCGAAATTGAAGTGGAAAACGTGGATGAATTCGAGGTATACTTTAGTCAAGAAAAGGCACCAGGCGCGTTTGCCTGGCTTGTACCTACTTCAACAAATAAAGCATATGTTGGTCTTTTGGCAACATCCCATGCCAAGCTACATCTGCAAAATTTCCTCAACAGTCTCTCTTGCCAGGGTAGAGTAACGAGTCGGGAGGTGGAAATCGAGCAAAAGGCTGTCCCCGTAGGAACTCTAGCTCGTAGCTACGGAGACAGAGTACTGGTTATTGGGGATGCTGCCGGACATGTAAAGCCAACTACCGGTGGAGGAATATACTTCGGGCATCTTGGTGCTAAGATAGCTGCCGAGGTGCTTGATGAGGCCCTCAGCAGTGATAATTTAACCGCTAGCCAGCTTTCGCGCTATCAAAAGCAGTGGAAGGCAAAAATGGGCAAGGAACTCTCCCGTGGCTACTGGGCTAGATGGGCTTATGCCAAACTAAGCGACCGCCA
>Ga0209427_10001507_pt1 | contig 26889 bp, 26 predicted proteins | sample DeeMarSWOR136_30_FD_187465 | JGI IMG/M metagenome (GOLD analysis project Ga0209427, IMG submission 187465) | Marine sediment microbial communities from White Oak River estuary, North Carolina - WOR-1-36_30 (SPAdes) (version 2) | ecosystem: Environmental > Aquatic > Marine > Intertidal zone >...
CACGGGGCTGGGCAGGGACGCCGTCGAGAAGGCGTGTGCATGGGCCGAGACGAAGGGAGTCGTCTCGTTCAGGGAGGAGGTCTCACGGTTCTTCAGACTCACCGACGAGGGGCAGGCTTATGCGGAAAAGGGTCTTCCGGAAAAGAACCTACTCAAGCTCGTGGCGGCCGGGGAGAACGACATTTCCAGACTCAAGGAGAGATTCCAACGGCTTGACATCGCCCTCATCTGGATCAGGAGGAACGAGTGGGCGGAGATAGAGAACGGCAAGTTGATGCTCACCGATACCGGAAGAGAAGCCCGGGGGAAAGAGACCTTCGACGAGAGGATCCTTTCAAACCTCAGGGAATCAGCCCTCCAGGATATTCAGCTCGACGAACAGTACCTGAGCAGGATCGGGCTCCTGGTGCGACGCGGGCTGGTGGAGAAGACCGAGGAGGCTGAGAGGTGGGTGGACATAACCGAGTTCGGGGAGGAAGTCGTCCCCCTCATAGAGGCCACTGGCGAGGCCGAGGTGATCACCCAGCTCACCCCAGGGCTGCTCCAGAGCGGAGCTTGGCGTGGGGCCTCCTTCCAGAGCTATGACGTGAGCCTTCCTGCCCCCAGCCTGACCCCTGGGAAGCGCCACTTCCTCAGCCAGGTCATCGACTTCATCCGCCGCTTCTGGGTGGAGCTCGGGTTCAAGGAGATGACGGGGGAGCACCTAGAGCTCAGCTTCTGGGTCTTTGATGCCCTCTTCCAGCCCCAGGACCACCCGGCCCGGGACCTAGCGGACACCTTCTATCTGAAAACCCCCTACAGGGGGAGGCTCCCTGACCCCGAGATAGTCCGGCAGGTGAAGGAGACCCACGAGAATGGCTGGACCACCGGCTCCACGGGCTGGGAGTACGAGTGGGACCCGGAGGTCGCCGCGTTGAACTGCCTTAGGACCCACGGCACGAGCATGAGCGTCTACCAGATCTCGAAGCTGACGCCCGACGACCTCCCGGCCAAGTTCTTCAGCGTTGGCAGGGTCTTCAGGAACGAGACCATCGACTGGAACCACCTCGCTGAGTTCTACCACACCGACGGCATCGTCATCGGTGAGGGGGTGACCTTCAGGGACATGCAGGGCTACCTCAAGGCCTACCTCGAGGGGCTCGGGGCGAAGCGGTTCAGGTTCCGCCCCGGCTACTTCCCCTACACCGAGATGAGCATGGAGGCCGAGGTCTGGGTCGAGGAGAGGGGGGAGTGGATGGAGCTCTTCGGCGCCGGGATGTTCAGGCCCGAGGTGGTGAAGCCCCTCATCGGGATAGATGTCCCCGTCCTAGCGTGGGGGCCCGGTTTCGAGAGGCTCGTGATGGTGAGCTACGGGATCGACAGCATCAGGCAGCTCTACGCCAACGACATGGGCCTCCTGAGGAAGGCGAGGCTCTGGATGGAGTGACGAGGCATGCCGGTCATAGATGTCAACCTCGAGGACCTGAGGGGGCTCCTGGGCAGGGAAGTGACCATCGAGGAGCTGAGGGACAGGCTGCCCATGATGGGGACAGGCTGGGAGGGAGAGACCGCCGAGGGGTTCCAGCTGGAGGTCTTCCCAAATAGGCCCGACATGCTCTCCATCGAGGGCCTTGCCAGGGCCTACGCCACGTTCACGGGCCTGAAGAAGGGATTGAGGGAATACGACGTCAAGGAAGCGGGATACGAGGTCGTTGTCGAGGAGAAGGTCGAAAAAGTCCGCCCCTGGTTCGTCACCGCTGTCGTGAAGAACGTAGAGTTCGACGACCCCCTCATCCGCAGCATAATACAGATGCAGGAGAAGCTCCACGTCACCCACGGCAGAAGGCGTCGCAAGGTCGCGATCGGCCTCCACAACCTGGAGCCCGTCGAGTTCCCCGTCACTTATACGACGAAGCCCCCCAGGTTCAGGTTCAGGCCCCTCGGGGAGCGCTTCGAGAAGAACCTCACCAAGATACTGACCGAGATGCACACGGGCCGGGAGTACGCCTGGATCGTCGAGGGTTTCGGGGAGTACCCGATGATCCTCGACGCGAAGGGAATGGTCCTCAGCATGCCCCCCATCATCAACGGGGAGTACACCCGCATCAACGAGACGACCCGGGACATCTTCATCGACGTGACAGGAACCGACCTAAAGGCCATCACCGAGGTCCTCAACATAATCGTCACCACTTTCGCCGACAGGGGCGCCGAGATCTACGCCGTCGAGAACCGCTACCCCGATGGAACCGTGCTCAAGACGCCTGATCTGAGCCCCCGGGAGATGGACATCGACAACGGCTACGTCAACGCAACCCTTGGGATGGAGTTCACCCCCGAGGAGACCGCAGGATACCTCGCCATGATGGGGCATGAAGCGGAGCCGGGGGAGACCTTGAGGGTGAGGGTGCCCCGCTACAGGACCGACATAATGCACCCCATCGACCTAGTGGAGGACGTCGCCATCGCCTACGGCTACGACAGGTTCGTCCCGGTGATCCCGGAAATCGCCTCCGAGGCCGGGGAGGAACCCCTCGAGATCTTCAGCCGGGGACTCAGGAACTTCCTGGTGGGCTTCGGTTTCCAGGAGGTGGTCACCTTCATGATGTCCAACCGGGAGAAGCTGTTCGCCCGGATGGGCCTCCCCGAGGAGCCGATAGCTGAGACCTCGAACCCCAAGATGGAGGGGTACACGAGCGTGAGGAACAGGCTGCTACCCAGCCTCATGGAGGTCCTGAGCACCAACAAGCACCACCCCTATCCCCAGAACATCTACGAGGTGGACGACGTCATCCTCATCGACCCCTCCACCGAAACGGGGGCAAGGAGCGCCCGTAGGCTCGCCATCGCCCTCTGCCATGCTAAGGCAAACTTCTCCGAGATCAAGGCCGTCATGAACAGCATCCTAGAGAACCTGGAGGTCGAGGCGATGATAGAAGTGGGGGGCCTCGACTGCTTCATCGGAGGCAGGCGCTATATAGTAAAGGTAGAAGGGGAGCCCCTGTGCTGGGCAGGGGAGCTGAGGCCCGAGGTGCTGGAGAGCTGGAGTCTGGAGATGCCCGTCGCCGCGCTGGAGATGGATGTAGACAAACTGTTCCAGACGACCCGTTCGGGCTAAGTGGGTTATCTCTCTACTCGATCCAGAGGCTTCGCTCAAGGTCCTTCCAGACCTCGACCTTCATGCTCTGGTGGTTGAAGACGCCCTGGTGGTAGGGGTCGTTCAGCTTGTACTCCTTGTAGGGCCCCGGGTAGTCTCCCCTCCTCGCCTTGTACGCTTCAAAGGCTGCGAGGCTGTCGTACTCCCAGATTATCAGGTGGCGCTCCGACTCCTCACCGGCGATGGTCTTCACGAAGTAGCGGACGCTCCTCCACTCGGGGAACAGCTCCCTGTGGTCGTTCACCCACCTGAGCCACCGGCGCATGGCCTCCCCGTGCTCCTCCTCCTTGCCTTCGGCCACCCGCCAGCTCTCGACCTCGAAGACGGGCATAACGATCCCGAAAAATAACACCCACAAGGGTTTAGTCTTTTCCATTAAAATCGAATCTCCGCGAAATTACTAGAATTTGTACATCACGGGTTGTATGTTTTATACTCCGACCCTTTTAATCATCCTTGATTCGCCGTGGGAGAGAGGCCGGGATTCCCACCGAATGTGGCACTGTTCATCAGCATCGTGGCCGTCTCCACGGCCTCCATACTGATCAGGATGAGCAGCGCGGGCCCCCTCGCCATAGCGGCGTACAGGCTGACCTTCGCCACCCTGATCCTGCTCCCCTTCTACGTGCACTCGGGGGGCGTGAGGAGGCTCCTGAGATCCTCCGGCAGGGAAGTGCTGAACCTCGTCGGCGTGGGCGTCGTCCTCGCTCTCCACTTCGCCTCCTGGATCACGAGCCTCAGCTTCACCTCCGTCGCCAGCTCCGTCATATTCGTCCACATCGACCCGATATTCGTCGCGGCGATCTCCCACTTCGTCTTCAAGGAAAGGATCAGCAGGGGACCCCTCCTGGGGATCGCGGTCGCCTTCGCGGGCGCCACCATCATAGCCGTGGGGGACAGCGGCCTGGGCGAGGTGAGCCTCTACGGTGACCTCCTGGCCCTCGTCGGGGCCGTCATGCTCGGCCTGTACATACTGAGCGGGCGCAGGATCCGGCAGAGCCACGACCTGGTTTCGTACGTGACGCCCGTCTACGCGACCTCGGCCGTGGTCCTCGTCCTCGGCAGCCTGGCCACCGGAACGATACTCGCACCCTTCCCCCCCAAGGAGTACCTGCTATTCCTGGCGATAGCCGTCGTCCCCATGATCTTCGGCCACACGGTCTACAACTGGGCACTGAGGTACGTTGAGGCGCCCATCGTCTCCATAAGCCTCCTAGGGGAGCCAGTGGGGGCGACCATCCTGGCCTACATCTTCTTGAACGAGGCGCCCTCGACCCTCACCCTCCTAGGGGGCGCGATCACCCTCGTCGGCATATACCAGTGTGTGAGGGGTAGGAGCTGAGACATCTCGATTCCTTGGTGCCTACCTCCTAGAGGTGCACACCTCTGCTGCCGTCAGGGCCAGGGACTTCGCGCAGGTGACCATCTCGTCTTTCCTGACGTGCTTCTCGACCTCGTCTGGGTAGCCCCTGGGGCCGTAGAGGCAGCACTCTATTCCCGCCCTCTCCAAGTGGGCCGTGTCGTTGCCGCAGTAGCTGTAGGGTGGAACAGCCCCTATCCTCTTGGGGTACTCCCCAGTCACGTGCTTGTGGTTCTCCTTCAGGATCTGGACCACATCCGCGTCGGGGCTTACCCCCATCGGTGGCATCACGACGCCGCCCACCCTGAACCTGGGGTTCACGGGGTACTCGAACTCGTACCTGAACTCGGGGTCCTCGGCCCCTATCTCCTCGAGCATCTCGACGACCTTCGCGTTGACGGCCTCGATTGTGAGGCCCGGGGGGTACCGGAAGTCGACGATGATGGTGCAGACGTCCGGTATGTTGTAGGGGCCGGCGAGGTCGTACTCCCTGCTCCTCCCCCCGATGATGCTGCCGACGACCCACCTTGGCGCCCCCGGCAGATCGGGGTCGTAGACATCGAACTCCAGATGCTTGATGCGCTCCATTACCTTCGTCATCTTCTGGATGGCGTCGACGCTCTCCTCCATCCTGCTGATGTGCTCGCTTCGGCCGATGACGTTTATGGCGAAGTCGTGGACCCCGACACTCTTGGTGAGAATGTTCTCCACGCTGTACGGCTCCGGGACGATGGCCATGTCAGTCCAGACGCCGCTGTTCACTAGGTGTACCGTCCCAACGCCGCCCTGGAGCTCCCCGACGACGCAGGCCACGATGAGGTCGCCCTTCAGCTCGATGCCCGACCGCTCCAGGGCCACGGCGGCCATCGTCATCGCGGCGACCCCCGACTTCATGTTGTGGACGCCAGCGCCCCAGAGCCTGTTCCCCTCCACCCTCGGCTCGAAGGGGTCCCACCCCCAGGACGCCGTGAGGGGGTCGATGTCCAGGTGGCCGTTGAACATCATGCTCCTCCCGCCCCCGCTCCCCCTCAGCCGGGCAACCACCTGCTCCCTCCCTGGCTGGACCTCCTGCATCTCGGCCTCGAAGCCGTGGTCCTCGAAGAAGCCCCTCATGAACTCGGCCGCCGGGGTCTCCCTCTCAGTGAAGCTGGGGATCCTGATGAGCTCGGACGCCAGGTCCACGACCTCCTCCTCCCTTATGTGTCTCAAGATGTCGGCCTTCAAGCCCTCAACCCACCAATTATTTGCGTATCCTCAATTTCAAGTTTAAGTGCTGTGGGGCTCATCCATGATCGAGGGTCATGAGCGCCAACGCGAGGGTCTCCGAGGTGCTCTACGAGATCGGGGAGCTCCTCACCATCAAGGGGGACCGCTTCCGGAGCAGGGCCTACAACATGGCCGCCCAGAGGGTTAGAACCCTCACCGAGGACGTGAGGCGGATCCGGGAGAGGGGGGAGCTCGAGGAGATCCCGGGCGTCGGGAAGAGCATCGCCGGCGTCATCGAGGAAGTCCTCGACACGGGGCAGAGCTCGCAGCTGGAGGACCTCAGGGAGGCACTTCCGACGGGCGTCCGGGACCTCATGGAGCTTGAGGGCGTCGGCCCCAAAAAGGCACTGAGGTTCCAGCAGGAGCTCGGCATCGCCACTATAGACAACCTCGAGGCCGCGATAAAGGCCGGGAGGCTCAGGGACCTCAGGGGATTCGGGGAGAAGACCGAGGAGAACCTCCTCAGAAGCATCGAGGAGTTCAGGACGAGGCAGGGGAGGTTCCTCCTCGGCGCCGTCCTCCCCGTGATAGAGGAGATCCTGAGCTACCTATCCGGCTCCGATGCCGTGCTGGAGGCGGAGGTCGCTGGCTCCGCCCGCCGGAGGAGGGAGACCGTCGGTGACTTGGACATCCTCGTGGCCTCCGTGGAGCCCGAGAAGGCCGTGGAGCGCTTCGTCACGATGCCCCCCGTCACCAGGGTCCTGTCCCAAGGCTCCACGAAGAGCACCGTCGTCCTCGAGAAGAACCTCCAGGTCGACCTGAGGGTGATCCCGCCCGAGGACTACGGCGCCGCCCTACAGTACTTCACCGGCTCCAAGGAGCACAACGTGGAGCTAAGGACGATAGCCGTTAAGATGGGGTACAAGCTGAGCGAGTACGGCCTCTTCGACAGGGACACCAACAGGGTCGTCGCCAGCAGGACCGAGGAGGAGATCTACAAGGCCCTCGGCATGGACTTGATACCCCCGGAGCTTAGGGAGAACAGAGGGGAGATAGAGGCGGCTGCGGAGGGGAGGCTGCCGGAGCTGGTTGAGCTCGGGGACATCAAGGGAGACCTCCACGTCCACACGAGGTGGAGCGACGGCACCGCGACCATCGAGGAGATAGCGTCTAGGTGCGCGGAACTCGGCTTGGAGTACTTTGCCGTCTGCGACCACTCCAAGTCCCTCGGGATCGCGAGGGGCCTGGACGAGGAGAGGCTGAGGGAGCAGGGGGCCGAGATCGACAGGCTGAACGAGGGGCTCGAGGGCTTCACGGTCCTTAAGGGGCTCGAGTGCGACATCAAGGCCGACGGTTCCCTCGACCTGCCGGACACGGCGCTCAGGGACCTCAACTTCCTCGTTGCGAGCGTCCACTCCGGGTTCAAGGCTACTGCAGAGGAGATGACCGAGAGGATCGTCGCCGCCATCCACAATGATTATGTATCATGCATAGGGCACCCAACCGGGAGGCTCATACAGAAGCGTCAGCCCTACGAGCTGAACCTGAGGGAGGTCTTCGACGCCGCGTCGGCCCAGGGAGTCATGATGGAGATAAACGCGTTCCCCGACCGCCTCGACCTCGACGACGGGAACTCCAGGGCCGCCATGGAGAAGGGGCTCGTCATGTCGATAGGCACCGACGCCCACACCCTGGGGCAGCTCGACTTCCTGCCCCTCGGAGTCTCCGTCGCCAGGAGGGGATGGCTCAAGGCCGAGGATGTGGCAAACACGCTCTCTGCGAAAGAACTCTTGAAGAAACTGAGGCGGGGCTAGGGCAGGAAGCGCTCGAACCAGCCGAAGAGGATGGCCCTACCCCTGTCCCATGCGACCAGCACGCAGAACAGGATCGAGGCGGAGACGACGATCAAGGAGGCGGCGAGGCCACCAAACATATCCGAGAGCCCGATGAAGACGGTGCCCCCGACGACCGCCCCCAACGAGTAGAGGGCCGTCTTCCCTAGGCACTCTGCGAGGAAAAGCTTGCCGATGTGGAGCCTGCTCGAGCCGGCGATCAGGACTATGGGCGTGTCCGGGAGCGGTGTCGCCGCCACGAGCAGGACCGCCCAGAGACCGTACCTCCTGATCCAGCCGGCCAGCCTGTTCTCCACGCGGCCGCTGTTGTCCTTCAGCGACTCGGCTATTCCCCAGCCGAGGAGGTAGGTAGTCACCTCGCCGAGGGCCGCCCCGACCCCCGCCGCGGCCCCTAGCGCCACAGGGTGGTAAAGCGAGGTGAGTGGGAGGTACATCGGAACGAACATGTCCCTGCCCACGACGGTGAGGTGGCTGAGCATCGATGACATGAAGACGCCCACCAGGCCCATCCTCCCGAGGCTACTCGGGTCGACCATCAGCCGCCAGAGGACGGTTGCGGAGAGGACCGCCGTCGCCGAGACGACCAGGATGCTGATGACGGCCCTGCTCCTCATCGAACCGCTCCTTCCAGACGGATAGTGTGTAGGGCACTTTGAGGGGAATTTACCTAATAAGGGTAGTGGATTAATGGAATTCGAAGAGATCTGACGGATCGGCCTTGGCTATTTCCTCGACCAGGGGGGCCGCGCCCTCCCCCGTCGCCAAAGTCCTCCTCATCCTGTCGAGCACTTCGTTCCTGAGGACCATCCTCAAATGCTCTTCCCCCTTGTTGAACTCGGCCGCTATGCCCTCAGCATCCGAGACCTCGATGTTGCGCTTCCCCATGGTGCAGCCCGTCGAAACCTGGATGCCGTCGATGACGCAGGAGTCGGGAGGCCTCCAGTTCAGCTCCACGCGGCATCGGACGTCGAACCAGCCGCTGGCGCCGAGCCTCCTCAAGGCCTCGAGGCCCATCCTGAGGCCCACGACCATGAAGGGCCCGCCGTGCCCGTGGAACTCCGAGGCGCGTTCGAGGAGCTCCTCCGACCAGCTCTTCTGCTTCTGAGCCCTGGCCCTCATCAAAGTGGATCAAACCACTTCGAATTACAAGTAAAAACGCTTTCGGCTTCACAAAGGGCATCCGCCATTCCACCGTATCGGAGCTGACTTCACCCGAGTAGCAGGGGAATTAGTATTCTTGGCATACATTTGTGAAAAAAAATGGAGTTTAGCCGGTCTAGATGCTCTCCCTGAAGGGATGGCGGGCGTTGTCCGCGTTCTCAGCCGCCTCCCTGGCAGTAGGCCTCCCCTCCATCGCCTTCCGGATCGCGTGGCGCATCGCCTTGTAGTTGTTGATGAAGACCCTGTTGCGCCGGGAGGCGGAGGGGTGGACGAAGACGTTGGCGATCATGACTATGTCGTCCGTCGCCGGCAGGATGCCGTCCTCCACGGACTGGGCGACCGCCTTGGCGACCCCGGCCTGGCCGGGGCCGTAGACCATGCTCGCGTCCCTCATCCCCCTGACGGGAACCGTGGGCACTATGATGGTCGGGGGCTTCACCGCCATGTTCGGTTCAAGAATGACCTGCAGGGCCTCCCTGTCCTTCGACGGGTTTGCTAAGGCGTTTGCGTAGGCCTGGCCGACTGGGCCGTCCACGGCGCCGATGAGCAGGTCGATGTGGGCTACCTCGTTTGACTCGGGGTCGACGAGGGCCTCCCCGGTCCTCAGATTGAACTGGTCGATGACCTCGGGGGTCACGTCGACGGCGTAGAACCTCTCCACCAGCGGCTTGTCGGGCACCACCTTCACCGTGATCGGCTTCTTCTCCAGGAGTCCCAGCTTCTCCAGCTCTATTCTGAACTCCTCCCTCAGCTCGTAGCTGACGGTGTCCCCTATTATGATGGGCCTCCGGGTCTTCCCGACCGGGATCCCCATGTAGTTGAGGCAGACCTTCGGCCCCTGCGCGCCCGTGGCGACGATGTGCCGGGTGAACTTCTGGACTCTCTTCTGAACCTTCCTCGCCTCCTCCAGTCTCCCCTCCTTCACCTTGTGGTAGACGTCCAGCCAGATGTGGGGGATGACGTTGGCGCTCGCCAGGATCATCCCCTTCGCCCCGGCGGCGAGGGCCGGGAGCACGACCTCGTCCCACCCGATGACGACGTCTATCTTGTCGCTGACCTTCTCCAGCACCGTCATGAAGTACTTCAGGTCCCCGCTTGAGTCCTTCATCCCGACGATGTTGTCGACGTCGGCGAGGTCCTCCACGACCTGCCAGGGGATGTACTGGTTCGTTGCGATGGGGATGTTGTAAACGACTATAGGGATGTCGACGGCCTCCGCGATGGCGAGGTAGTGGTCGAAGATGCCCTTCCCGCCCTTCGGCTTCATGTAGTAGGGGTTGACGATGATCGCCGCGTCCGCCCCGGCGTCGAGAGCGTGCTTCGTCGCGTCGATGACGAGCTTCGTCGCCGTGTCCCCGGTCCCGGCTATCACCGGTATCCTTCCGTTCACCTGGTCGATGCAGACCTCGATGACCCTCGCCCTCTCCTCCTGGGTCATCAGAGAGAACTCGCCCGTCGTACCGCACGGGACGATGCCGGTTATACCCTTCTCTATGAGCCAGTCGATGAGCTCCCGGAAGACCGGCTCGTTGAACTCCTCGTTCTTGTCGAAGGGCGTCACGACCGCAGGCAGGACGCCCTCAAGCTTGAATCCGCTGACCCTTCCCATGAATACACCTATTGATTACAGGGTTTCAAGTGATTATAAAAATGAGGGATGCGCCCCCGTCCGGAGCGTCGCACCGGGGCCAATCGTCAAGCGCGGACTATGAAATTCTTTAAACCATCCACGACTTCTGACTAATCGGTTCGGTGTGAAGATGGAGATCGACGAGATCGTCAGGAATCAGTGGAACGAGGCGGCCGGGAGCTTCATCGGGTTCGTCCGGAGCGGAAAGAACTACTACTCGGAGTACATGAACGGCCCCGCGCTGGTGCGCGCGGTCGGCGAGGTGAGGGGGAAGCGGGTCCTCGACATAGGCTGCGGAGAGGGGAGCTCCACCAGAATCTTCGCCGAGGCCAGCGCTGAGATTACTGGCGTCGACTTCAGCGAGGTGATGATAAAGGCGGCAGTCGAGGAAGAGGAGAGGAACCCCCTCGGGATCAGGTACATCATCGCCGACGCATCGAACCTGAGCATGCTCGACTCCGAGAGCTTCGACCTCGCCTTCTGTTACATGGCGATCATGGACATAGCCGACTTCGAGGAGGCCATCGCAGAGGCCGCGCGCGTCCTGAAGAGAGGCGGCAGGCTCGTGGTCGTGATGGTCCACCCCTGCTTCGACACGAGGTTCATGGACGGCAGGATGGTGGGCGGCTGGGAGACCCGAGCAGGGGAGGACGGCTTCAAGGAGTACCTGTACTACTGGACGGAGGAGTACTTCACGAGGCACAGCTACACCTTCGAGTGGAGGCACGACCGGCTTCCCGCGCCCTTCGTCACAACGGGCTTCCACAGGACCCTCTCAGACTACGTGAACGCCATCACCGGAAACGGCATGGTCATCACGAGGATGGAGGAGCCCAGGCCCATGGAGGAGGGAGTCTGGCTGCTGCCGGGCCTCGGGAAGCACCTCAGGGTCCCCCAGTCCATAGTCATCGAAGCGACCAAGATCGCCCGGTGAGAATGACAGGGATTCAACCGTGATCGGCATCCAGCGCCTGGGAAGGCGCTGAGAAAATATTAATATTAACAAATGGAAATTCAGAGAGATCCGACCCCTCAGAGGTTCATTCGCGTTTGGTAGTGGAAATCTCCCCCGAGGCTGCCGCACTCTTCACGCTCGAGAGGCACCACCTGATTGAAAGGGCACCGCGCGGCGAGGCAATGGACGTTGTGGACGACATCCTCGGGCTCAACGCCCAGGGCGCCCTGAACTTCCAGATAAGCCTCTGGAACCGCGTCGCCGACCTGGGCCCGGGCTTCATCCCGAAGGCCCTCTTCGAGGACCGCAGCCTGGTCAGGAGCTGGTTCATGAGGGACACGGTCCACATAATCCCGTCCGCGAGGTTCCCCCTGTTCCGCAGGGCCCTTGAGCCAGGGCTGATGAAGGAGTGGAACCGCTGGACCGTCAAGACCGGGAGGAAGAAAACGCCCGACTCCTGGGACCCCCTCTACCCCCTGGTCCTCGACGCCCTCGACGGTGGGCCCCTCACACTCAACCAGATCCTAGAGAGGCTGGGCTGGTCCGGGTCCTACGCCAAGGGCAGGCTCCACCGCCTGATCAGGGAGATGAGCCTCCGGGGCGCCGTCTGCCACGCCCGTTCCTCGGGCCCCTGGTATCACAACACCGAGCACACATTCGCCCGGGTCGACAGATGGCTACCAGAGGCCGATCTGGACAGCGTCACCGAGGAGGATGCCGCAGCAGGCCTCGCCGAGATGTACCTGAGGGCGTACGGGCCCGCCTCGATCAGCGACTTCGCCTACTGGACGGGCATGAGGGTGCAGGACGCGAGGCCCGTATTCGAATCCCTCTCGGGCCCCGTCACGGAGGTCGCAGTGACGGATCAGAAGGGGAAGCTCCTCATCCTGGAGAGGGACCTGAGGGCCATCCCCGATGAGGGTGGGGGGCCTCGCTGGGCACGGCTGTTGCCAGAGTTCGACGCCCTCGTCATGGGCCACAGGGACAAGACCAGGTTCCTCGACCCTGCAGTCAAAAGCAGTGTCTTCCTCCCCCTCGCCGACGTGGCCGCGACGATAATGGTCGACGGTCGGGTCGATGGGGTCTGGAAGATGAGGAAGAAGGGGAAAAAATGGGAACTGGAACTATCGCCCTTCAAGGACTTCACAGACGAGGAGAAGGAGTTGGTCGGGGGGGAGGTCGAGGGCCTGAGGAGGTTCACCGGCTTCGAGATAGAGGAGGCCTGGGCCGAGGCTAGCTAACAGCCCCTCCCTTCAGGTGGCTGTCGAACCAGTCGATCATCAGCTCGTAGCGTCTCCGCCTGATGCTCGGCCTCGCGGAGCTCCTGAAGACGTGAGCCCCCTCCATGAACAGGGCGAGCCTCGCCTCCTTCCCCAGGTGCTTCAGGGCCGTGTAGAAGATTATGGACTGGTCCATCCAGCACCGGTAGTCCTCGTAACTGTGGACGAACATCGTCGGCGTCTCGACGTTCGAGGCGTAGCTCAGGGGGGACTTCTCCCTGTAACCCTCCTCGTTGGTCCAGGGCTCGCCCCCGACCTGGTCGGGCGTGAAGTAGAATCCTATGTCGGAGGTCCCGTAGAAGGAGGGCCAGTGGGAGATGCCGTTCTGGGACACGGCGGCCTTGAACCTGCCGGTCTGGGTCACGATCCAGTTGGTCATGAACCCGCCGTAGGAGAGGCCCGTGACCCCGAGCCTCTCTGGGTCGACGAAGCCGTAGCTGGCGAGGACGTGGTCGACGCCCTCCATGATGTCGGTGTAGTCGCGGGTGCCGTACCTGCCCCTGATGTCTGCGAACTCCTCGCTGTACCCGTCGCTGCCCCGCGGGTTCAGGATGACGACGGCGTACCCCGCCGCGGCGTAGAGCTGGTGCTCGAACATGAAGGAGTCGCCGAACTTACTCTTTGGCCCGCCGTGGATGTCGAGGATCGCCGGGCGCCTCTCCCCCTCCTTCAAACCGTGGGGCTTGAGGACCCACCCCTCGACCTTCTGCCCGTCGGACGCCTCGAACTCGAAGTGGTCCAGCCCGCTGAGGTCCAGCTTCGACAGCAGCCCGTCGTTGAACCCCGTCATCCGCCTCTCACCGGACTCGTCCTTCAGCCACACCTCCGCCGGCTCGGTCCCGGTCACCCTGGTGTAGGCGACCACTCCACCCCGAACTGAGAACTCCTCGAGGGAGAAGCCCGCCGTAACGACGGGCTCGACCACCCTCTCGTGGAGTCCGATCCTGAAGAGGTTGATGACGCCTCCATCCGAGACCGGGAAGTAGATGTGGTCTCCGTCCCACACGGGGTTGGGGGCGCCGGTGTAGATGCTCCTCAGATCGTAGTACGCCCTGCGGGTGCAGCCTTTGCCGAGGTCCTTCGTCAGGTTCTCGGCGTCGCCTCCCCCGGCGGGCAGCGTCCAGACCCCGAAGTGCGTGGCGCCGCCCCTGCTCTGGTCGCTCCCGAGGAAGGCAAGGTCGCCGTCGTCCGGTGACCAGCACAGAGAGGACACGGTGTACCCTCCTGCGACCCTGGAGCTCTCCCCCGTCTCCGCGTCCAACACGTGGATATCCATCAGCGGGGGCCTGAGGTCGTCACACGGGGCGGTGTAGGCGACCTTGAGGCCGCCGTTTGAGGGCGTGAAGCACGAGACGTCCATGTCCCCATCCGTTAGCCTGGTGACCACGCCCGACGCCGCGTCGACGACGTGCAGGTGCCTCCGCCTGTGGTAGGTGAAGCCCCCGCCGTCCGACCAGAGGGGTATCCTGTCGATGACCTTCACGTCCTTCTCCGGCTCGCCGACGCCCGAGATGAAGAAAATCCTGCTTCCGTCCGCGCTCCACTGGGGCTGTTCGACGCCCCCCTCCATCCTGACGACGGGCCTCGGCTCCCCGCCGTAGACGGGGGTGACCCAGAGGCCTGCGCCCATCTCGCCCTCCTCCATCCCCCTATCCGAGACGAAAAGCAGCTGCCTCCCGTCGGGGGACCAGCGGGGGTGCCGGTCCTTCCCTCTGCTCAGGAACCTCACCGGTTTCCCGTCGGCCCCGCTCACTATCCATATTGTGGACTCGTAGGCGTCCCTCTTCCCGTCGGCCCTCACCGTGACGAACGCGACCTTGTCAAGGGTCGGGGAGAGCTGGGGGTCCGAGACCGCCACGAACCTAGTCAGATCGTCAAGTTCAATCTTCCTGGCCATGATAACCAGCGCCTTGTGCCGATCAACAGGGTACGCTTCGACAAATAAAAGTGAGTCCCAACGGGGAGAGAGCCCCCGTCTCTGCTTGGAGCCGTTATTTAGGGAACGCCTCGGAGTTCACTTGAAGAGCCCGCGAGGATACCTCGCGGAGGCCCCGAGCCGCTCCTCTATCCTCAGGAGGCGGTTGTACTTGGCGGTGCGCTCCCCTCTGGCAGGGGCTCCGGACTTCATCTGGCCGCACCCGATCCCGACGGCCAGGTCCGCCACGAAGGGGTCCTCCGTGTCCCCGGACCTGTGGGAGGCCTGCATGGCGTAGCCGCTCCTCCTCGCCAGGTCCGCGGCCTCCAGGGCCTCGGTGAGCGTCCCGACCTGGTTCACCTTCCAAAGGAGCGCGTTAGCCGCCCCCATCTGTATGCCCTTCCGGAGACGAGCGGCGTTCGTGACGAATAGGTCGTCCCCCAGAATCTGGATCGGTAGGGCCTTGGTCGCCTCTGCGAAGCCCTCGAAGTCCTCCTCCTCAAGGGGGTCCTCGATCGAGACTATGGGGTAGGCGTCAACCAGCTCCCTGTACAACTCGATGAGTTCGCTGCGGTTGAGGACGTCGCCAGCCACACGGTACCCCTCGCCCGCCCTGTAGAAGGAGCTTGCGGCCACGTCCATCGCAAGGGAGACCTCGCCCCCGTACCCCATCTCCTCCACGGCCCAGAGGATGGCGTCAAGGGCCTCCTCGGGCCTGCTCATGGGCGGGCTGAAGCCACCCTCGTCGCCCACGTTTATCGCGGCACGACCGTGGGCCTCCTTCAGCCTTTCCTTCAGAGAGTGGTAGATCTCCGAGCCCATCCTGAGGGCCTCCCTGAAGCTCTCGGCCCCCGCGGGGACGACCATGAACTCCTGGAAGTCGAGCCTGTTGCCGGCGTGCTTCCCCCCGTTGATCACGTTGAAGAACGGGACCGGCAGGAGGCCAGGGCCGTCCCCGGAGACGTACTCGTAAAGCTGGAGCCCCTGGGAGGCCGCCGCGGCCTTCGCGCAGGCGATGGAGACGCCGAGGACGGCGTTCCCGCCGAGCCTAGACTTGTTCTCCGTCCCATCCAGCTCGATCATGATACGGTCTATTTGGACCTGCTCCCTCGCGTCGACCCCGATGAGCCGAGGCCCGATGGCCTTAGATACCGATTCTATCGCCCTGAGGACCCCCCTGCCGTGGTATCGGCTCCCGCCGTCCCTCAGTTCCACGGCCTCGTAGAGCCCCGTCGAGGCGCCGCTGGGGACGATAGCGGCCCCCGAGGCCCCTCCCTCCGTCTCGACCTCGACCTCGATGGTCGGGTTCCCCCGGGAGTCAAGAACCTCCCTCGCCCTGATCCTAGAGATGGAATGTTTCATCTCGGCCCGAGCCCCTCAGAGCATTTGTCGGCATCCCGGAAAAGGCTATCTAGGGCTATGGGCTGCCCTCTATGCTGAGCTCGACCGTCCCCCTCTGACGCCCCCTCGCCACGAGGAGCTCTGTCCGGTCCCCCACCCTCCTGCGGTCGATCTGCTCCTTCAGGTCCTGGATCGTCCTCACCTGGGCTCCGTCGATGGCAAGGATCACGTCGCCCGATGAGATGCGGGACTTCTGCGCCGGGCTGTCCTGCACCACGTTGGTCACCAGCACGCCGCTGCTCACCGACAGGTTGTAGTAGGAGGCGACCTGCGGCGTGACGGTGACCCCGTAGATGCCCACCCATGGCCTCACGGAGCGACCATACTTTATCTGCCCCACGCACTCCATCACCATGTTTATCGGGATCGCGAAGCCTATCCCCTGGGCGTAGGGTATTATCGCGGTGTTGATGGCGATGACCCTCCCCTTGGCGTCCACGAGGGGGCCGCCGCTGTTCCCGGGGTTGATCGCGGCGTCCGTCTGCACAAGGCCGGTGAAGGAGGCCTCCTGGCTCTGGATCGTCCTGTCGAGGGCGCTTATCACGCCTGATGTCACTGTCGGCCCACCGACGAGCCCGAAGGGGTTGCCTATCGCATAGACCCTCTGCCCGACCCTCAGCTTCTCGGAGTCGCCGATCGAGGCGACCGGCAGTTCACTGGCGTCGATCTTGACGACAGCCGCATCGATGCTCCTGCATGCGCCCAGGACGGCGCCCTCGACGGGCCTGTTGTCCCACAGGACGACGCCTATCCTCCCCGCCTGCGCGATGACGTGGGCGTTGGTAACCACATGGCCGTCCGACTCGATTATGAAGCCGCTCCCGGCTCCTTTCAGGGGGAAGGCCCTGTAGTAGTAGTCCTGGACCACTCTCACCGTGTTTATGTGTACGACGCTCCTGCTCACGGACTCGAGGAGGTCGAGGATGTCCTCTTCGCCGGACAATTCGGGAACCCAAGAAGAAGTCGCGGACCCCTGTTTTTAAGGGCTCCTAGCGAGGGCATCATCCACGGCGGCGGCCAGAGCCTCCCTGCTGAAGGGAAATCCCACGAACTTCTTCACCGCGTCGACGAACACCGTGGGGACCGCCATCACCCCGTTCGCCATCCCCCTCTCTATACCCTCCCGAGTGTAGGTGTTGATCTCCTCGACCTCGACCCTGCCTCCGTACTCGGAGGAGACCTCCGCCACCAGCCTCTTCGCCCCGGGGCAGTGGGGGCACACGGGGGAGAAGTAGACATCGATCTTGACCATCACTAGCCTCCACAAGACTAACACCCAATCGATTTAAGGTTGACGCCGGAGACTGAAACCGATTCAGATTCCGCTCGAACGGATTGTTGGCCGATTCAAGCTAGGTGGACCGCTTTCTCTTCAGCGCCCTGACGTATCGGAGGGCCGCCAGCCCGGCCTTGGCCCCATCCCCGGTAGCGGTTGTGACCTGCATGCCGCCGCAGACGCAGTCGCCGGCTGCGAAAACGCCCGATATATTCGTCTCCTGGTTCCGGTCTACCTGTACGCACCCCCCCTCATCGGTCTCGATGCCCGCCTCCTTCAGCATGTCGGTCGTGGGGACGTTGTCGAGGATGATGAAGACGCCGTCCACCTCAAGCCGCCCCAGCGACTCGTGCTCCAGGTCGATGTGGGTGACGAACTCGTCTCCGCCGATGGACTTCAGATCGGCGCCCTCGATGACCTCGACGTTCAAGTACTCGAAGAGTTCTTGGAGGACGCCGGATCCGCCGCTGAACCCCTTGCTCCCGGGTATAGCGTAGACCTTCTGGACGATTTCCGCCAGCTTCGTTATGTCCTCGACTGCATTCTTACCTGAGCCGACGACGGCGACCGTCTTGTCCGCGTAGAAGGGACCGTCGCAGATGGCGCAGTAGGCCACTCCCCTCCCCTTGAACTCCATCTCCCCTGGGATGCTCAGCTGCTGCTTCTGGATGCCCGTGGCGACGACGACCGCCCTCGCCTCGTAGGACCCTCCCCTCGTTAGCACCATCTTGGTGCCGCCCATGTCGCTGAGGCCGACGACCGTCTCCTCCCTGAAGCCCACGCCGAACCGTCTCGCCTGGGCGATGAACCTTTCCATGAGCTCCTGGCCGGTGACGCCCTGAGGGAAGCCCGGGTAGTTCTCTATCCTGTGGGGCCCCCAGGCCCTCCCGCCGAGCTGCTTCCCCTCGATCAGGAGGGTGCTGAGCCCGTGGCGGGCCGTGTAGATCCCAGCCGTGAGGCCCGCGGGCCCGCCGCCGAGTATTACGACATCGAAGAGCTCTCCGGACATCGGGCGATCCAATTTGATAGAAGGGAAGTCCTAAAAAAATGGTGTGATTACTCCCTGTACTCCTTGACGAGCTCGGCCATCTCCGACAGCCGCTTCTGGACGAGGTTGTTGATGGTGCCATCCTCGAATGACCCATCGGGGAGCCTCTCCCCGGCCCTGGCGCCGGTGAGGACCTCTATGCCCTCATCGATGGTCTTCACGTGGTAGATGTGGAACCTCCCCTCCTTTATGGCCTCGACGACCTCCTCCTTCAGCATGAGGTTCTGGACGTTGCTTTGGGGGATGACGACGCCCTCCTTCCCTGTCAGGCCCCTCGCCCTACAGACCTCGTAGTAGCCCTCGATCTTCTCGTTGACGCCCCCGATGGCCTGGACCTCCCCCTTCTGGTTGACGGAGCCGGTCACGGCCAGGTACTGCTTTATCGGCTTCTCGGAGAGGGCCGAGAGCATGGCGTAGAGCTCCGTGCTGGAGGCGCTGTCCCCGTCGACGCCGGAGTAGCTCTGTTCGAAGACGAGGCGGGCGGTGAGGCTGAGAGGCTCCTTCTGGGCGTACCTGCCGTTGAGGTAGCCGCTGAGGATGAGGACGCCCTTGGTGTGGGTGGGCCCGCCCATCTCGGCCTCCCTCTCGATGTCGATGATGCCCTTCTTCCCCACCCCGATGCTGGCGGTGATCTTATTCGGCCTCCCGAAGCCGTAATCGCCGAGGGAGAGAACGGCGAGGCCGTTCACCTGCCCCACCTTCTCGCCCTCGGTGTCGATGAGGATGAAGCCCCGGGCGATCATCTCCTCGATCTTCTTCTGGATCAGGTTCGAGCGGTAGACCCTCTCCTCGAGGGCCATGTTGACGTGCTCCTTGGTGACGAACTCGGATCCCTCGTCTCTGGCGTAGAAGCTCGCCTCCCTTATTATGTCTGAGACGCTCGCGAACTCGGTGGAGAGCTTCTCCTTGTCGTCGGCGAGGCGGGAGCTGTACTCTACGACGGCGGCTATGCCCGAGGGGTCGAGGTGGAGCAGCCCTTCCTTGTTGCAGAGGGTGCAGATCCAGGACGCGTACTGCATGACGTTCTCCCTGTTCCTTTCCATGACGGTGTCGAAGTCGGCCTTCACCTTGAAGAGCTCCTTGAAGTCCCTGTCCATCGTGTATAGGATCTGGTAGACCTGGGGCGTCCCTATGATTATCACCTTGGCGTCGAAGGGTATCGGCTCCGGCCTGAGGGACTTGGTGACGAGGAAGCCGAGGCGCTCCGTTGGCTCCTCGATCTCCAGCTTCTCGTTTGAGACGGCCAGTTTCAGGGTCTCCCAGACGATGGGGTTGGAGAAGAGCCCCTCGACAGGGACGACGAGGAATCCCCCGTTGGCCCTGTGGGCCGAGCCTGCGGTGATCATCGTGTAGTCCGTCACCAGCGCCCCGAAGCGGGCTTCCTTCTCCGTCCCCCCGAAGAGGCGGGTGTAGTTGGGGTTGAGCTCCATGACCACCGGGGCTCCCTCCAGCTTCGAGTTGTCGACGATGAGGTTGATCCTGTACCTCTCTGTGGGATCGGCTTTGGCAGTCGGGATCGGGAAGGGTAGCTGGGGCTGCTCGGGCTGGTCCCCCTTCAGTATGTCCGGGAGGTTATTGAGGATGTCCTCCTCGACCTCGCCGATGAAGTGTATTACCTCCTCGCAGTCGCTGAACCTCTCCTCTAGGCTTGAGAAGATGGGCTCCAGGGTGAAGGTTGCCACGCTCCTATTGAGCTCCTTTATCGCCTCGTCGGCCTTCCTCTCTAGGTCCCTGAACTGCCTGATGGAGGACCTGAGCTTGTCCTGTAGGGCATCCCGCCTGTCCTGGATCTCCTGCTGGACGTTTGGGGGCAGCTTGGCGAACTCCTGGTCGTTGATGGGTCGGCCCCTTATTATGGGGATGAGGAGGAGGCCTATAGGCGACCTCTGCAGGAGGAAGCCGGCGTTCGCTGCCATCGTGTTGACCTTCTGGGTGACCCCCTCCCTCTCGGTCTCGATTGCCTTCAGGGTGTCGGAGCGCCTCCTGGCGTACTCCTCACTCTCGAAGGCCGTCGGGAGGGCCCTCTTCGCCTCGGAGACGGCCTCTTCCATATCCTTCCTGAACTCGGCGCCCTTCCCGGCTGGGAGCCTAAGGGCGTTAGGCTTGTTCGGGTCCTCGAAGTTATTGACGTAGCACCAGTCATGAGGAACCGGCCTGGTCCTCGCGACTTCCTCCAGGAACCTGACTATCGCGGACCTCCTGCCCGTTCCCGGCAATCCGGAGACGTAGATGTTGAAGCCCTTGTCCTGGATCTTGAGGCCGAACTGGAGGGCCTTGACCGCGCGGTCCTGCCCTATGATCTCTTTTAGGGGCTCAAGCTCGGCCGTGGACTGGCAATCGGCGAAGGACTCGCGGCAGAAGCCCCTCGCCTCCTCGTGCGAAAGCCTATCGACCATCACCGAATCAATCCTACGATTAAATCAATAGGGGAAATTGAAGGAACTTATTTAAACCCGCAGTTTACCTGGGCTCACTCTGTGTTCTTGATGAGCTCCCTGAAGCTGATCCCCTGCCCGACCCTGAGGGAGTAGTCCCCCGGCTTCTCCGCGATCAGGAAAACCCAGCCCTTGTACTTGAACTTCGCCGCGAGGACGGCGAGCCTCTTCGGGTAGAGGCGGTGGATCTCCAGGAACTCGTGGAGCTTCTCCACCTGATTCCTCTTGAAGTAGGCGTACCGCTCCTGGCTCTTCACCTCGCAGGCGAGGATAGCGTCCCCCTTCACTGAGAAGACGTCCGGCAGGGGCTCGTTGCTGGGGGCGCTCACGGGGACCCTGAGGGCGTCGAAGCCCGCCTCCCTGAACTTATGCACGAGCTCCCTCTCCGCGTCGTAGCCCCGCTTCTTCATCCGCCTCACCTGCTTGCGGTCCAGGCTACGGGTGAATCTCTGCCGCTTCGGCTTGTCGTCCGCGAGGTCCCTCAGAGACAAGGCGGCGCTCCTATTCCTCTTTGGGGAGCTTCAGCTCGCCCGACTCCAGGGGGATGACCGCGAGCTTTATAAGGTCCTTGAGCCAGTCGGAGAAGGTGCCCGCGTTCGAGTACTTCTGGTACCGCCTCTTGTGGGGGACCTTCGTCACCATCCTGAGCTCCACCATCTTGTTCAGGTAGAACTTGGCGGAGGAACGGGAGATGTCGCAGACGCGGGCGAGGTCCCCGCTGGTGAAGTCCGGGTCCAGAGCTGCGTAACCCGATATGACCTTAGGAGGAAGCGAGAAGGCCTTGTTGACCACCTCTATGAGGGCTTCGTCACGGGACATCTAGGGCTCCCTGCGTATTTAGAAATATTGTGCGGTTATTATTAATAAAAATGGGGTTGGATCGGGCGCCTCATTTCTTCAGGAGCCAGAAGAGGAGCCCGTTCTGGGCGTGCATCCTGTTTCCAGCCTGGTCGAAGACCACCGAATTCGCCGAGTCCATGACCTCGCTGGTGATCTCGTATCCCCTGTGGGCGGGGAGGCAGTGCATCACTATGCTGTCCGGCTTCGCCCTGGAGACTAGCTTCGAGTTCACTTGGAAGGGCGGGAAGGCCTCCATCCTCTGCTTCTTCTCCTCCTCCATCCCGGCGCTGACCCAAACGTCCGTGTAGATTACATCGGCCCCAGCCACGCCCGCCGCGGGGTCGTGGGAGACGGTTATCTCGCCGCCGGAGTGCTCCACGATCTTCGAGAGGATCTCGGGGCTCGGGCTGTACTTGGGGTAGTCCGGGCAGACGACGGTCACGTCCATCCCCACCGAGGAGCACCCGATCATCGTCGAGTTGGCGGTGTTGCATCCGCCGTCCCCGACGTACGCGATCTTCAGCCCCTCAGTCCCCCCCTTCTTCTCCTTGATCGTCAGGAGATCGGCGAGGTTCTGGCAGGGGTGGTAGACCTCGGTCATGCCGTTGATGACGGGGATCGTCGCCGCGGCCCCGATGCGCTCGATGGCCTCCTGCTTCAGCACCCGGGCCATGATGCAGTCCACGTACTTGTTGAGGTTCTTGACCCCGTCCTCGAGGGTCTCGCTCCGAGTGAAGCCTCCACCCTCGATGTTGTAGAAGATGGCGTGCCCGCCGAGCCTGTTCATCCCCGCCTCGAATGAGATCCGGGTCCTGAGGGAGGCGAGCTCGAAGAGCATGACCAGCGTCTTCCCCTTCAGGGAGTCGCCGTACTTCTCCGGGTTACGCTTTATCCTCTCCGAAAGCTTCAGGATCTCGTGGACCTCGTCCCTTGAGAGGTCGAAATCGCTCAGTAAGTGCTTCATGCCGTACACCTCTAAGTACCTAAGTAATTTGTATCAAAATAAGATAATAAATGTGAGATTAGGAGTCGCCCGTGGGAACCGGGACGACCTTCTTCCTGACCTCAGGGATGCCATCTTCGGCTATCTTACGCTTCAGGTTCCAAGCCGAGACGCTGGGCAGCCCCCACAGGTTGATGAAGCCCACGGCGTCCCCCTGGTCGTAGTGGGTGTTGATGTCGAAGCTTGCCAGGTTGTAGTCGTACAGGCTGAAGGGCGACTCGCGCGCGACCGGCTTAGCCGAACCCTTGTAGAGCTTCATGGTCACCTCCCCCGTGACGTTCTCCTGCGTGCTGTCGATGAACGCGTCGAGGTCCTGCTTGAGGGGGTCCACCCAGAGCCCCTGGTAGACGATGGTGGCCCACTCGTCCTCCACGTGAAACTTGAACATCTTCTGGTGCCGGGTGAGCACCATCTTCTCAAGATCCTTGTGGGCGGTCAGGATTATCTCGGCCCCCGGGATCTCGTAGGTCTCGCGGGTCTTCAGGCCGACGACGCGGTCCTCCATGTGCTCGATCCTGCCGATGCCGTGCCGTCCGCCCAGCATGTTGAGCTTCTGGAGGATCTCGACGGGGCCGTACTCCTCCCCGTCTACGCTGACGGGCACGCCCTTGTGGAACCCCACCTTCACGTAGTCGGGCTCGTCGGGGGCGTCCTCGACGTCCACGGTCCACTTCCAGATATCGTCGGGCGCGATCTTGTCGGGGTGCTCCAGCAAGCCGCCCTCAATGCTCCTCCCCCAAAGGTTCTGGTCGATGCTGTAGGGGCTGTCGGCCGTGACGGGCACGGGGACACCGTGCTCCTTCGCCCACTTAATCTGGCTGTGCCTGTCGAACTTCCACTCCCTGACGGGCGCTATGATCTTGAGACCCGGGTTCAGCGCCTTGAAGGTCAGGTCGAACCTCACCTGGTCGTTCCCCTTCCCCGTGCACCCGTGGGCCACCGCCTGGGCGTCCTCCATCTCGGCGACCTCTACGACCTTCTTCGCTATTAGGGGCCTGCTGATGCTGCTGCTCACGGGGTAGGTCCCCACGTAGAGGGCGTTCGCCTTGATGGCCGGGAAAACGTACTCCTTGGCGAACTCCTCCTTGGCGTCGAACGTGTAGTGGTTGAGCACCCCCAGGCTCCAGGCCTTCTCCTCGGCCGCCTCGAGGTCCTTTCCCTGACCGACGTCCAGGATGCAGCTGATGACGTCCATATCGTACTCCTCCTGGATCCACTTCAGCATCATCGACGTGTCGAGGCCGCCCGAGTAGGCAAGCACAACCTTCTCCTTAGCCATGGTTCATATCTCCCGATGCGATGCGAACAAGGGGCTAGGACAAAGTTATATACTTTGTGACATAGGTGTCACAAATATGAACGACTCTGGCTCAAATAAGACAAAATCGGTGGCCCAGCTCGTGAGGGAGACGATCCAGATGAGGCCCTCTCTCATGGACGCCCTGAAGATGCAGATCGTCAATTACTCCGCCCTCGCGCGGATGCTTCAGGCGGAGATCGGGGAGGGGAGCCTGGAGGCCGTGAAGGCCGCGATCATAAGGGTTGGCGAGGAGGTGGAGGCCGAGAGGGGCCTTCAGGAGGAGAGGGTGCTCTCCATCCTGAGGGAGTCCGTCGTCCGGCTCCAGGACAAGATCGCAGTGATAATCTCTCCCCAGGAACTGGACATTCCGTACATCGTGACCGCCTACCTGACCGACAGCTACGTCTACATAGTGGACCAGACCCGCCTCAAGGCTAAGCCCCCCGAATTCGTCCAGGTGACGAGCAACCTCGTGGCCCTCATCCTCATAAGCCCGCCCCGAGTGGAGAAAACCCCCGGGTTCGTCGCCTTCATAACGTGGCTCCTCTCCAGTAGGGAGATAAACATCGTGGAGTTCATCAGCTGCTCAACCAACACAGTCATAGTACTAGACTCCAAGGATGCGCTGAACGCCTTCTCAATACTCCAGAACTTCACCTAGCGGTGGGTCCACAAACCATATTAAGGCAAAAGATTTACAACCATGAAGGAGTCTAAAGAATAAGAATGGCGGAGATTTGCCCCGTCTGCGGCTTACCCAAGGACCTTTGTGTCTGCGAGGAGATAAGCAAGGAGCAGCAGCGGATCAGGATTCGTTTGGAGACCCGGAAGTGGGGGAAGAAGTACACCGTCATCGACGGCATCGATTCTAAGGAGATGAGGCTCGACAAACTGGCCGCGACCCTGAAGTCCAAGTGCGCCTGCGGAGGCACCGCGAAGAACGAGCAGATCATGCTCCAGGGCGACCACAGGGACATAGTGAGGGATGTCCTCATCAACCTGGGCTTCCCCATAGAGAACATCGAGGTCCAGTGAAGTGGAAGCCCTGAGGGAGATCTGGGAGACCCTAAAGCAAGCGAGGCATCAGATGCCGAGGCCCAAATTCTGCCCGAAGTGCAAGGGGCACAACATCTACCCCAACCCGACGATGGGCATACTCCCGGCGACATATCGGTGCAGAGACTGCGGCTACGAGGGCCCTCTAGTACTGGAGATCGACCCCGAGGAAGGAAGAGAACCGCGTTAGGCCTGAACGCCCCTTTAAACCCCTCTTTTGCTTTCGAAGTTCAGCGCAGGACAATTTCATCCACCTCCCCCGACCCCAGGCACGGTATTTAAATAACTTCTGGACCGAATGCAACGTGGACCACATGGGCTCGGAGCAGATGGAGTACTACAAGGCGAAGTACCAGGCCCTGGAGGACCTGCCCGGCGTGGGGCCAGCCACGGCCTCTAAGCTAAGGGAGATAGGGTTCAGAACGGTCGAGGCCATAGCCACCGCCACCGTAAGGGAGCTCGTCACCGCTGGGATCGGCGAGGCGACGGCCGAGAAGCTCATATCCGCCGCCAGGAAGTCGATGGCGATCACCTTCGTCCGCGGCGACGAGCTGGTGAAGCTCAGGAGCAACATCCGCCACCTCACGACGGGCTGCACCAGCATTGACAGGCTCCTCGGCGGGGGCGTCGAGACCCAGTCCATAACCGAGTTCTACGGCGAGTTTGGGACCGGGAAGTCCCAGATCTGCCAGCAGCTCTGCGTCACCGTGCAGCTCCCGTACGACCTGGGGGGCCTGGAGGGCGGCGCCCTCTACATCGACACCGAGAATACCTTCAGGCCTGAGCGGATCACTCAGATCGCCCCGAGGTTCAACCTCGACCCGGAGGAGGTCCTCAAGAAGATCATCTTCGCGGAGGCCTACACCTCGAACCACCAGGTCGTGCTCCTGGAGAACGCCGACGAGGTCATAAAGGAGAACGACATCCGCCTCATCATCGTGGACAGCGTCACCGGCCACTTCAGGAGCGAGTACCTCGGCAGAGAGATGCTGGCCCCGAGGCAGCAAGAGCTGAACAAGCACCTGCACAAGCTCATCCGACTATCGAGGGCCTTCAACACCGCCGTCGTCGTCACAAACCAGGTGATGGCCCAGCCCGACGCATTCTTCGCGAAGGTAGTGCAGCCCGTCGGCGGCCACGTGATGGGCCACACGAGCCACACCAGGGTTTTCCTGAGGAAGGGAAGGAACAATCTGCGCATCGCGAAGCTGGTGGTCAGCCCCTTCCTGCCGGAGGGGGAGACGCCGCTCAGAATCACGGAGCGGGGCGTGGAGGGAGACGAGGATATCTAGCAACCGCGGGCCGATGGCCTCCAAGGAGGCGAGGGACGACGTCATCAGCTTCTTCGACAACCTCTTCGCCAGGCGCTTCTCCGACGCCGAGAGGGCCCTCGATGCCGTGAAGGAGAAGAGCTTCGGGAACACGGAGTTCAAGGAGGGGTACACCAAGGCGCTTGAGGGCCTACTCCAGTCCTACCGATCCGGGGACGAGAGGGACTTCCTGATACGGGCTCCCTTCGACAAGAAGTCGATGGGGAGGTACAAGAAGGAGTTCAGGGAGTTCATCAAGGACGGGATCCACGCCTCCTTCGACATCGGCTTCTTCATGGCCTGGTCCGACCTCCTGCAGTACAGGCTCGACACAGAGAAGGACGGCTAGGCCGGCGGCCTGAAGACGGTGTAGAGGAAGATCCAGGAGACAAACCACGTGAAGAAGTAGATGCCAACGCCGATCTTCAGGCCCCTCGTCCTCTCGACCCCGTTGATGCTCGACAAGAGGTCCGAGAGGACCATGTACAGGATGATCCCGAGCATGAAGCCCAGCGACCCATGCACTCTTAGGAAGACCTGCAAAGCCAGGTTCAAGAAAGCGACGCCTATGGCGCCGGCGAACTTGCTCCAGTAGACCTTTTCAGCAGCGTTCATCCCATGACCCTCAAGGGCACATCTCATAATCAAATGGACCGTATATAAGTGATTACCTGCGAAATAAGGTTGAGAGTCTTGCATGATACACATTTTAATTACTACTCTA
>Ga0209427_10001509_pt1 | contig 26864 bp, 24 predicted proteins | sample DeeMarSWOR136_30_FD_187465 | JGI IMG/M metagenome (GOLD analysis project Ga0209427, IMG submission 187465) | Marine sediment microbial communities from White Oak River estuary, North Carolina - WOR-1-36_30 (SPAdes) (version 2) | ecosystem: Environmental > Aquatic > Marine > Intertidal zone >...
CCGGGGGCGACGCAGTTCACCCGTATGCCCCCTTTGGCTTCCGTCATCGCCAGCTGCTTGGTAAACAGGTCTATACCGCTCTTGGAAATGGCGTACATCCCCACCCCCATGGTGTACTGGTGGGTACTGCCCGAGCCGACGTTGACGATAACGCCGTACTTCTGCTTTTTCATATGGGGAAGGACCGCCCGGGTGACCAGCATCGTGCCGAAAAGATTGAGCCGTATCTGTCTCAGCCAGACGTCCTCTTCCTGGTCCTCCAGGGGCGTGTTGTCCCGGTGCAGGATGCCTCCGGCGACATTACACAGGATATCAATCCTCTTAAATTTATCGACTACCTGCTTGACCATGGCATCGACATCACTCTTACTGGTAATGTCCGCCTTGACGGAAATGGTGCTGCAGCCGAGTTTCTTTAACTCCTCGGCTGTTTTCTTTACGTCTTCCAGATTGACGTCGGTAACGGCAACCGTGTCGCAGCCTTCGTTAGCCAGGAGGATAGCTATCGCTTTCCCGAAACCTATCTGGCTGCCGGCTCCGGTCACCAGGGCTACTTTCCTTTTAAATCCCAGGTCCATATTATCTCCTTTTATCTCGAATTAATCTGTAAAATCGGTCTATGTTTTTAGAATAGCAGACTTTGGCTTGGCGACTCAAGATTTCACCGGGATTTCCGGAAGCAAGGTTAAAAAATCTGTTTTAGTCTTCCCGCCAGTCCCAGTCCCTGCCGCCTTTGAAAACTGCAGCGTTCATCTCGTTGCTCAGAAAGATGAGATTGGCGTCCGGAAAGTGCATAGCCATGGCGTAAAAGAATGATGCGGTATCCTCCGTTCTCGCCAGTTCTTCTTCGGTGGCGATAAGGTATTCTTTCATAAAAGTGAACGACGAATTATCGAAAGGCATCCCCGGTTTCTGGTGCCCCGGGATGACCACCTCGGCGTTAATGGCCTCCAGGCGCTCGATATCCCGTAGCCACTGCCGGCGTTCTTCGGCGGTAATCTCGCAGGTAAACGGGTGCGACTGATTGAAGAGGACGTCGCTGCCGTAAAGGGTCTTGATGGAGGGAATCCAGACCGCGGTGTTGTATTTCATATCGCCCATGACTTCCGGGATTATCTCGATGCGGTGACCTTCCAGCTCAAACCAGTTTTCAGACATCGGCTCGATGGTGACGGCTTTGGTCGGCACGTTGGTCGGCCCGATGATATTTCTCCAGTGGTCGATTTTACCGAACATCTGTTTGTTGATGGTGCTGGCTACCGAGGGGAGTGCGATAACCTTTGCTTCCGGGAAAGCCTCGGCAATGGGGCCGAGTCCGAAATAATGGTCGGGATGCGCATGGGTGATATAAATCGTTTTCAGGTTCCTGCCCGTTTCCAGTATTTCCGCCGCGACGCGGTGGCCGTTGGATAAACTCCACTGCGTATCGATAAGAGCGGCGTCGGTCTTGCCCATGACGATGACCGAGGCGACGGCGAATCCTTTTTCGTCGCTGAAAAAGACCTTCGTCGCCAGGGAGTCCGCACCATGTTCGTTAATTCTTATTTCCATATAAAATCCCTCCCTTTTCCTCTTACCTGTAATATAAAAGAATCATTCATCTCCGGCAAGCAACGTCCGCGCTTTCTTGAGCCAGTCGATAACGGGAAGTTTAAAGCCGCATGATTTAATGCAATCGCCGCAGGCATCGCAGGTATCGATACGGTGTTTTTCGTTGCGGAAAACCGAGCGTACCGTCTCAATATCATTATATATCACGGCATCGTTATAAAGCTCAAAAATGCGGGGCACATCGATATCCTTGGGGCAGGGCATACAGCCGCGGCAGGCGGTACAGGGGATGGGTTTCATCTCCCGGTAAGTGTCCCTGACGCGGTTGATAACCAGTTCTTCCGGCACGGTCAGGCTGCTCGCTTGAGCTTTATCCGCCAGGGCGACGTTTTCCTTTACCTGTGCCAAAGAACTCATATCGCTGACCGCGGTGGCAATCTCCGGGTGGTTCCAGACCCAGCACAGTCCCCACTCGGCCGGCGAACGTTTTGGCGTGGACTCCGCCCATATCTTTTTCACCGACTCCGGGAATTTCCGGGTGAGACGCCCCCCTTTCAGGGGTTCGGTAATAACCACCGCCAGTCCCTTATCATACGCATATTTAATACCGCCGACGCCGGGGTGATGGTCCACGTCCATAAAGCTGTACTGGAACCGGCAGAGCGACCAGTTATCGTAAGCCTCTAGGACGCTTCTCAGGGTCTGGTAATCATCGTGAAAGGAAAAACCCAGCCAGTCCAGGCGCCCTTCAGCTATGGCAGCTTCGGTATGTTTGAATATCTCCTCCGACGGCAGGTCGGGCCAGTTCTGACGGTTCAGTTCCGCCAGCAGAAAAAAGTCCAGCTTGTCAATTTGAAGCCAATCGAGTTGCTGATTCAGGTAACTTTCGACGTCATCAGTGGAATTTATCAGAGAAACGGGCAGGCTGGCGGCTATCTTTATTTTCTGCCGGTAGCCGTTTTGAAGTATTTGCCCGATGAGTCGGGATACCTGCTCACGCTGACCGGAATCGTAAAGATAACCCAGGTCCAGGAAATTTACGCCGTGGTCGATAGCGTGGCGGAGCATACGGGTGGCTTCGACCTCATCGATGCGTACGCGGTCTTCCTCGAGACGGGGCAGCCGCATTACGCCGAAGCCGAGCACGGATGCTTCCCAGTCCAGGCTGCCGAATTTGCGGTATTTGATGGGTTGACTCCCGGTTATATTATGCTTCCACCCACGGTGAGGCGTGCTCGCCGCTGAGGCAGACCACGATAAAGCCGTAGGGCTTATCGACCCACCTGGTGATGAGGGGGAGGTGGGGAAACGCCGCCGGGCAGATGGCGATGGTGGGCATGTTGAAGATATGCCTTTCGTAGTCCTTGCCCATGCCCAGTTCAAGTTCAGCGCCGAGGAAATCCAGATTATCGGGGTCGAGGCCGAGGAAGCAGAGGATTTCCGCCTCGGGGTGGTAGTGGGCTTCGCCGCCCCGGTGCCATTTGCCGCACTGGCTGTAAAAACCCCAGGTGAAATTGACGTCGAATCCCTCGAGGTCTTTGCCGTAAAGCCAGACAATCTGGTCGCCGTTGCCGGGCCCGACGCCAGACGCCGCCGGTCTCATCACGCCGTCGCGGCCTATTACAGATGGGATACCCACCTGAGCGGTATCGACGGTGGGGTCGATTGCCGTGACCATCTTTTTAACGTAGCGACTGTATTTCGTGCCCATGGTTGCCTTGCCGGTCTTTTTCACCGCTTCGGCTTTGTAGTCGTCGCCGAGAGCGATGGTATAGTGGACGATGGGTCTGTCGAGCTTCTTGACCGTTACGGGACCGTGGGGCATTCCCTTGGGGATGAGCACGCAGGACGGTTCGTTAAAGGTATGTTCTTCGCGTTCTTCGCCGAGTTCTACCGATATCTCGGCGCCCAGGCGGAGTATGCTGGAGATGTCCGTCCCCTCGAAGACCAGTATCTCGTCATAGGGGTGTACCACCGAGCCTTCGAGGGGGTGAAAGGCGCCCGGTTTCTTCACGAAGCCATAGGAAAACTGGGTGTTGAACCCCTCCATGTCCCTGGCTTCCATCCAGATGCGCGGTTCGGCGTAGAGTCCCTCGGGCGGGTCTTTGACAGCCGCCGGCTTTATCAGATGGGCGTATTCTTTGGTTACCATTTGCTGAGTCTCCTTAATTCGTTTGCTGTATTTTCTCCGGACTTTCCTGAAAAGCTTAACAGAAGCGGTCATACCGGTCAAGAAAACCTGGATGGGATGGGGGTCTTTTACTCCGGGGTTGGTACTACACCGAGCTGAGGTACATCAGAATTGCCCCGCAGGCAGCCACGTTTAAAGATTCCGCTTTATCTCTGGCAAGAGGGATTTGTACGCGGTAATCAGCCATGTCAGTTAAAGTTTTAGAGAGGCCGGAGGCTTCGTTGCCCAGCGCCAGCAGGAGTTTCCCCCGGTCTTTCAGTACCTCCGGTCCGGCATTGCCGGTAAGTTCCGCGGCGGCTATCGTGTAGCCTTTCTCTTTTAAGGAACGTGCCAGTTGGAGGTAATTATTCGTCCGTCGTATCCACAGGGAAAGTATCGCCCCGGCTGTTGACTGCACGCATTTGGGCGAAAGAGGGTCGGCGCCTTTTTCGGTGAGTATAACTCCGCTGAAACCGAAAGCGGCTGCCGTGCGGATGAGGGTGCCGGTGTTGCCGGGGTCCTGGACGTCTTCCAGCAGCAGGATTTTATTTCCTTTGCTCTCCGGTATAAGGTCGCCGTAAATGTCCTCCGGCTGGCGGACGACAGCCAGGATTCCCTGTGGCGTCCGGCTGCTGCTGATATGCTTAAACTGGCTTTCGGTAATTAATCTCACCGGATATTCTCCGTATTCAGCCGGGGGTGTATCGACAGCAAGGATTTCGATTATTTCGTCCGGGCGGCCGGTCTTTATCTGCTGTATCGCTCTTTCCCCCTCCACCAGGAAAGCCCCGGACTCCAGCCTGCCTTTCCTGCCAGCCATTGCCCGGTACCATTTAAGGGACTTCAGCGGTCTGGACATGGTTTTCTCACCTTCTTTTCCGGGAGTAAAGTACCAGTATCAGCCCGACCGCCGCCAGGATGAACGCCCAGAGGTAGCTCTGTAATACCATGCGGAAAAAACTCACGGCGGCGATTAAAGCCACTGCGCCGCCCACGAGCAGGACGACACCCGTTCTGTTCAGGAAATCCCATACCCGACTGGAGTTTCCCCCGGGGGAATGTCCGGCGTTGTCCGTGGTTGCCGTTTCCTTTTGAACGCCGGTGCTGTTTTTACTGCGGGCTATCCGCGCTATCACCGCGACGGCGATAACTACCACGATAATAAGGATGATTTCCAGCGGACCGAGTCTCATAATTTATTATACCGGTAAGTCAGTTAAAAGGGACAAGGTATACTTTATCCCCCTCTTTCTGTCCCCTGACCAGCTCGCAATGCCGCAGTGTGGCGAAGGTGTTTTGCATATCACGCGGCGTCAGGTTAAACCTGTTTCCGATTTCTTCGGGGGTTACTTTACCCTTATCCTTGATGTAATTACATATCTCCTGCTGCAGGGGCGTCAGTCCTTCCAGACCCGTCGTTCCCGCACTATCCCGGGTGCGGGTGGCGGTATAGACCGCCCACGGGTCGCAGGCTTGGGACGGATTTCTGGTATCCATGTAGCAATCCTCGCATAATGTCCGTCCCAGGTGCTGGTAGCTATCGTCTTCGGAGATATTGCGCTGGCATTGCTGGCATTTCATTATCATGTCCTTAAAAACAGTATCGGGCTCCGGAACGCACCGGAGCCCTGTTTACTTTTTTAGCCGATATCCGGCGGACTAACAGCCAGGCGGAGACACAGGGGTGATAGTATGTCTAGTCGTTCAGTGCTTTCGCCGTCTGTATCTCCTTTACCAGGTCCTCAATCGTGATAGCCGCCAGCGTCAGGGGCTGCATGGTCCCTCGGGATCCGAGCGCGGAGGCGACCCTGGCAATAACGGTATTATTCGGCGCTTCGAGGACGTTAATGAAATCGTACTCGCCCAGCAGGGCATACTGGGAGATTATCTTCGCCCCCATATCTTCGACTTCCTGGTTAACTTCCCAGATTCTGCCGGGGTTCCTCATTATCGTCTTTCTTCCGGCGTCGGTCAGCTTGGTTAACATGACATAATATGGCATGATGTCCCACCTCCTAAAATATCATGTGGATTGAAACTCTCGGGTAGCTTGATGCACCTATATTACACTAACGCCTATTGACTGTCAATGCCCATGATCCGGTAAATTTCCGGTATCTTTAAGCTCCGGCGGACATGTTCCGCCAGCTTATCGTATTGGTCTTCTTTATCGCTGATAGCGTTGCCGGTTTCATCCGGCAGTTCCCAGTAGTGCCGCAGGTTTTTAAGAAAGGCCTTACGAAAGCTGTCATTATGGAAAAGACCGTGCAGGTAAGTCCCCATTATCGTGCCCCGCACATTCAGGGCGCCGTCGGCATAATCGGCGGGTCCCTGAGGCGTTCCGGTTATCTGAAAGGCACTGAGTTTTTCCTTGCTGCGGGTCTGCCCCATATGTATTTCGTATCCGTTAACATCCTGCCCTGCCATTCCGGCAAAAAGCCCGGTATCGGCGATAACGTGGGCGGTGACCTGCCGGGTGGACTTTTCCGCGGCATACTCTGTCACCACATTGAGCAGTCCCAGTCCCGCCACTTCTGTCTCGTCAGACTCTATCCTTAACGGGTCGAGTATCTTTTGCCCCATCATCTGGTAGCCGCCGCAAATACCCGCGACCGGAGTGCCGGCTTTAGCTCTGGCGAGGATACTCTCCGCCAGCCCGGATTGCCGCAGGTAATTAAGGTCGACCACCGGACTCTTGGTGCCGGGCAGGATGATAAGATGGGGATTGCCGAATTGGGAACGCCGGGTGACATAAGATACGGAGCAGCCGTCCTCTTCCAGGGGGTCGAAATCATCGTAATTGGAGATGTGCGGCAGACGGATTAACGTTATTTCCAGGTTCCCCGGCGAGGTGTTCGGCTGTCTTTCGTCCAGATAGACCGAGTCCTCCTGGGCGATGCGGATATCCCGGAAATACGGCACCACGCCCAGCACTGGCTTGCCGGTGCGCTTTTCAAGGAAGTCGATAGCCGGCTGGAGAGGCTCGATGTCGCCGCGGAACTTGTTGATGATGAAACCTTTTATGATGTCCCGTTCGTCTTCGTCGAGCAGTTCCAGCGTGCCCACCAGCGAAGCAAAAACGCCGCCGCGGTCGATATCGCCGACCAGGAGCACGGGAGAACCGGACGCTCTGGCTATCCGCATATTGGCGATTTCCCGGTCTTTAAGGTTGATTTCCGCGGGGCTGCCGGCTCCTTCGATGACGACGATTTCATAATCTGAGCGGAGACGTTCCAGGGCTGCCGCTGCCGTTTTCAGCAGGTCTGTATTATAGTCGTAGTAGTCATATGCTGAGACAGTCCGGGCGACCTTGCCCAGGACGATGACCTGGCAGCCGGTGCTGGCGGTGGGCTTGAGAAGCACCGGATTCATGTCCACTGTAGGCACAACGCCAGCTGCCTCCGCCTGCACCACCTGCGACCTCCCGATTTCCCCTCCCCCGGCGGTAACGAAGGAATTAAGCGCCATGTTCTGCGATTTGAACGGCGCGACCCTGTAGCCGTCCTGCCTGAAAATGCGGCAGAGGGCGGTTGCCATGATGCTTTTCCCCGCCGAGGAGGCAGTCCCCTGGATCATTACGGTTCTGGCTTTTTTCTTCACTCTTTTTGTGTATCTAGGAATATATTGGCGAGGCTATCGGGCACACGCGCATGCACTCGGAACAGCCTCCGGCTGCCTCGAGGTAAGTGCGGCAGGCGAACTTATTGATGGCGTACCGCTCACCGTTTTTCGGCCAGTCCAGCGCGCGGGCGGGGCACTTGCGGCACTATGCTTTTTTTCGGTCATCATTCAACTCCCCGCGTTATATTTACCAGTAAATCTCGATGCTTTTCACTTTCCGGTAGTCTTTTGATAGTACCAGGTATCCGGGGAATAAAAAGGAGGCGTCATATAATTCGTCCTTTTCTATTATCACCAGTTTATCCAGAGCCGCGCCGCCCCTCGGCACGGTATCGCCGGTGACATCGATATAGACCAGTCCCCGGTCGGTAGTCTTAAAAGCATTTAGCCCGTGGGATACGTCATCGTAGAAATGGATGACAACGAAAGCCGCGCGTATGCCTCTGGACTCGGCGTTGTCGTGGAGCTCCTGGGCGAAGTTCCCGCATTCGTATTCGTCGGAAACGTAGAGATTCTTGTCCGTTTCATCTTCTTCCAGGAAGTCAAGCAGTTCCTCCCAGGTGGGATTCCTCGCCGAAGCCTTGTTTTTCAATATAATCTGGGGAAGGTTGCCGGAATGATACGGAGGCATTGTTCCGGAGTAAACGTGTATTCCCAGCGTGTCCTCGTATAATGCCAGTTTTTCCTGGAGGTAATCGATGGTTTTTTGAAGCTCCTGGCTTTCCTGTTCGGTCAGGGCAAGCTCGTTTTCCAGGGAGTTCAAATTTATCTTCGTGTCTTTTAACTCATCGGCGGTGCTTTTATACAGTTGCCGGTAATTATCTGTTTCCTGTCTTTGTATCGCCAGTTCCTGTCTGGTTTCCTCAAAGCTGGTAACGGTGTCCTGCAGTTCAGCCTTGGTCTCTTCCAGACTCGCGGCGATGTTCTGCTGGTCTGACTGCGCCCGGGTTAGGGACGCCTGGGTCTGTTCCAGCTGGTCCTGGGTCGAACCCAGGGATTGAGACAAGGCAATCAGCCCGGCGGCGCAACCTATTATTACCAGTATCCCGAGTACTATTCCGGCTATTTTCATCGGCTACCTCCATCCGGCAGTCTTGATATACGTAAGGATTGAATTATCTTATCATAATGCCAATCCCGGTGGCTACTGGAGCTTACTTGAGCAGGAAGAAATGAAAAGGGGTGACCGAAGGCTTGACACGGTCTAACGGGTTAAATGGTCTGGCCATAACCTGAGAGAAAAAATAATCTCCGTGCCCCTTATCCCTTCTCTGTCAAGTTTATCATACCGGGGGGGGTGATTTGCTCCGGTGGGAGAGGGGATAAGGGGAGGGGAAGGAAGGGGGTGGGGCAGGTGACAGGTATCGGGAAGCTGGTTACTTAATCAACTCCCATTATTTTTAGTGTTAAATTCTTGCGGGGGTTTTATCCTGGTTACGCCGCAGCTTGGCTTGTATGCGAGCCATGAAGGGCTTGACGCCGAAAGGCATCCGAACGTAATCATCAGCTCCGTGGGAGAGGGTCCGCCGCAGAGACTCGGCTTTAAATATCGGTGCTGAGCACTATAATGGGGACGTCCGATTGCCCTCGCATAAGGTCGAGTATATCAAGGTCATCTTCATCATCAAGTTCCATGACAACCAGGTCAGGGCTAATATCGTCAAGCATATCCGGTGCCGAGTCAGCATCGGTCATGACAATGGTATCGTAGCCTTCCTGTTCCAGAATGCAATTCAGGAATTTTGACATATCCTGGTCGTTATCTACCACCAAAATACGTTGCGGTTCATTCATGCTTTTTAGTTTCTCCACCCCCGGACTATCACCGTGAATTCCTTAATTTTGTATACCCTTGGGAGGGAAAATTTTCCATATCGGCACCACCAGCGGCTTGCCGCTCGAATTGAACAGTCGGTTTACGCCCCCGGCGTCGCCTTGAACTCGTATATCGCCGGCTGCTGGCATATCCCTTACCTTGTTCCATCGCCGCTGTGCGTCGGCTTCGTGCAACTGCTGGAACACCCTCATATCGTGCAGGTGCCTGCAGAAGGAAGTGATATCTTTCCAGACAAGTATCATCGTAATTTCCCTTATATGTCACTAATACAATAACCAAAACAAATCATAAAAATTGCGCGGGCTGTTACAAGAAAATCACATTTCCCGGAGGTGTGTTTAGAACGTAAAACCGGTAAAAATTAAAAGGAATAAAACAATTGATGCAAACAGAGAAATAAAAAATGATACAGGCAAAATTGCCCGCAAAGATTCATTGTGGGGGGACAGTTGTTTATGATTACCAGTAGCCGCGTCCGGCTTTGCCGGTGACGTAAGGATTGTCCCGGCGTTCGGCGCCGATGGTCGTTTCCCGGCCGTGCCCGGGATAGACGACGGTGCTGTCCGGCAGAGCCATCAACTTTGTTTTAATGCTGTCGATTAACTGGGGTCTACTGCTCCCCGGCATTAAAGTAGTCCCGATGCCTCTCCGGAACAGCGTGTCCCCGGTAAATACCTTTCCTTCGGTATAGAGGCAGATGCTGCCGGGGGTATGTCCCGGCGTGTGTATCACGGTAAACTTCATATTGCCTATATCGATGTTGTCGCCTTCGCGGAGCAGCCTGTCCGGCGCCTGGGGAGTCCGGTAAGATATACCGAACTGGGAACTGACGGTGCCGTAGCCTTCCAGAAAATCGGCGTCCTCGATGTGAATAGCGACCTCCGCCCCGGTCCTGTCCTGAACGTCCCGCAGGGCGGCGATGTGGTCCGAGTGACCGTGCGTCAGCACGATAATCCTGATGTCCAGGCCGGAGTCTTTAATCGCCCGGTGGATTTCCTCCGCGTTGCCGCCGGGGTCGATGACCATGCCTTCCCCCGTTTTCTCCTCTCCGACCACCCAGCAGTTGGCGGACAGTGAGCCTACCACCAGCCTTTCGACGATAATTATGCTTGATTCCATATATATCCAACTATGATTATGAAGGGGAATTTACAGGTCTGTCAATGCTTCCTGTCTGGAATTTATGATTCTCCGGAATCGGTTATAGTATAATGGTTTGGTATTGACAGATATTGGAAAGGGAGGGCATCAACTTGGCTGAGACGAAGTATGGCAAGTATTTTTTAAAGAACAGTCCGCCGGATTTTCCTTTTATAATGGGCCCCATTCTGCAGCGCATGGACAACAGCACTATTGCCGGCAGCAATTTCTATTTTATACACTGGGTACTCCCCCACGAAGAACCCCGCATGAAAATAGGGCACCCGCCCCATATACACTCGGAGGCGGAGCTTCTAATGCACATCGGGACCGACCCGGATAACCCCGACGACCTCGGGGCGGAGGTAGAGCTATACGTGGGACCGGAACTGGAAAGGCACGTTATCACCGAGTCTACCGTCGTCTTTCTCCCCCCGAACTTCATCCACGGCCCCTGGAATCCCATCAAGACCGTACGACCCTGGATATTTATCGAGGTTAATCAGGGACTCCATCACACCGAGAAATTCTATCCCCAGTTATTGACGAGGGAACACCGCGCCCTGCTCGACTGGACGTTCTGGCACGACGATGCCATGAGCGAGGGCTACAGTAATATGGAGGTACCGCAGAAACCGGCGGGTAGGTGATAGCTTAATACTGCGGTTATGTGTACCGGGACCGGGGACAGATTCAAGGTTAAACGCAGCCGGTCGGTTTGGGTACTCCGGCCCATTTACAGGCGGACTGCGCCGGTCCGTTGGGAAAGAGGTCGTAAAGCTTTTTAAGATTAAATCCGGTTACCTTGATAAGCCGGCGTATCATGGGGCAGATGCCATTTTCAAGATAGTAGTTGCGCAAATAATTAATTGCCACCCAGTGGTCTTCCGTTAACTCGTTGACGTTTTCTTTCAGGGCATAAGCCCTGGCGATTTCTTCGTTCCACTTATCCGTTTCCTGTAAAAAGCCGTGTTCATCGACCTCATACGTGTTTCCGGCCAGTTCCATCTTGGGCATTATCAGTCCCCCTTCAGGTAGTCTAAGACATTATACTCAAAGCAAGTTACAAATGACAACGTTAGTTGCTGTCCCTTAATGAAAAATGATATATGGTATCGATGAACGAGACGGCACGTTTACGCCGGTTACCAGGTGATGAAAGGTTTCTTGATTATCGTCATGGCATTCACGATTAGTTCGGCAAGACCGCCGAAGATGATGCCGGACTTTTCCTCAGCCCCGTAGTAATCGAAGATATCGCGGAACTGCAGTTTGCAGTTCAGGCAGGGCGCGCAGAGGTACTTTTTCACCTCCGGCCCGGGCTGGTCGGCGAAAGCCTCCAGCACCTGCTTGAATTTCATCCTCCCGGCGACGGAGACCTTCCAGTCGGTGAAGTTGACGTTGGACATCACCGCCAGTCCGCCCCCGCCCCCGCAGCAGTAGTTTTCTATGCCGTGGGGCGTCATCTCGCGGAACTGAGGGCAGAGGTAACGCAGGATTTTCCGCTGGGGCTCGACGATGCCTAGGTTCCTGACCACATTGCAGGGGTCGTGGAGGGTCACCGGGAAATCGTTTTTAAACGGGTCGAACTCTATCTTACCGCTGAAGACGATGTTTTCCAGAAAAGTCATGACGCTTTCCCGCGGTATATTGAGGTCGCCGGTAAGCACGCGGTCAGCCACCGTCATTAAAGCCTTGTGCTGGTGTCCGCACTCGCCCATAACTATCTTTTTAACGCCAAGTTTTCTGGCTATCTGGGCGTGCCTGACGGCTACTCTGGCAAGCTGGACGTCGTCGTAAAAAACGCCGTAGTTGACGCCGTCGTAGCCGCCTATCTCCGACGAGAGTGTCCAGTTGAGACCGGCTGCGTTGCAGATAATACTGAAAGAGATGGGGCTTTCCGGGAAGGAGATTATATCACCGGCGCTGTGAATCAGCAGGACGTCGGCGCCTTCTTTATCCCACGGCGTTTTCACTTCTATGCCGGTGGTCTCGCTGAATTCCTCGTCGAGAAACTTCAGGTTGTCCACGGCAACATCCGGCCTGAGCCCGGTGGGAGAACCTACTTCAAGCTGGAGCACCGTCCCTTTCTCGTGCAGTTCCTGGGGTGCCCAGCCGAGTTCCTGGCTGAACAGCTTGCGCAGCTCGCGGGCGATAAGGGCGTTGTCCACCCCCATGGGGCAGGCCTGGGCGCAGCGTCGGCAGAGGTTGCAGCGGTAGCTCAGTTCGTAGAGCCGGGTAATCGTGTCCCAGTTGAGTTCGATGTCGCTGCCGCTGAGCCGGGCGCGCCACTTGCCGAAGGGCTTGGTATATTTACTAATAAGCCGACGGAATATCTCGGAGCGGTAGGTGGGGCGGTAGAGGTCGTTCCTGCCGCTGGCAAGGTAAATCGGGCAGGCGTCGTTGCAGGTCTGGCAACTGGCGCAGTAGTCCAGGGAAAGCAGGAGGGGCTGCAAAAAGGTCCAGTTATTTTCCTGGCTCAGCAGTTTTTTCAGTCCCCGGACGAACTGCTCGGTGTATTTACCTTCTTCCTGCCTGTCCTTCGGCTTGGGCAGTCCCATCGCCACGAAGCCGTCGAGGTTGCAGACCAGCCTCTCCCGCTGGTCGGCGGTGAGTTCTTTGATAGCCGGTAATGTGTCTGGCTTATCGTATGGCGGCGGCAGCGGTATCAGCTCGTTGATGTTAATATCGGTAATCTGACCGTCGCCGTCTCTGGATATGTCGGTAAGCTTAAGTTTTTTCGCCATTTTTCTTATTTCCAGTTGTAGTATCCATCCAGCTTTTTGGCTCACGTACCAGTACGTGCGGGCCAGACCAGCCGACCGGCAACGTGAGAAGTCGCCGTAACTCCCCGGTCATCCTCTCGTCCTGGGGGGCGTCGTTCCATCTTACGTGGTGATAGGTAAAGTACTTGGCAATAAAGTGCGCCATGTCCGTTAGCGGCAGATAAATTAAAAAAAGTAAAAATATGATGATATGCGCCGCCAGGGGAGACGCGACGGAAATCCCGGCATCCAGCGTGCCCAGGCTCTTGATGAAGGAGCTTGTTTCCAGCGCGAAATCGCCCGGAACGAACCGGGCGTAAATGCCGCTGATAAATACCGCGCACAGAAAGACGAGGTGAAAATACCTGGTGACCGTGGTGAACGACCGGTAATCAGCGTCCAGGGTGCGCTTCAGGATAAGCCCGACCGCCCCCAGGCAGCCCAGGATAAAACCTATCGGTGCCAGTATGTTGGCAATCGTTAGAGTTACGTTCAGCACGGATTCATCGACTTTGCCGATGATGAATATGGCGTTTAATATCTGCAGAAATAACGTAATAATCAGGATGAAAATTCCGGTGTGCAGTGAGAAAGACAGCGGCCACAGGCCCGGGTTGTTTTTCCAGATACTCTTAAGGAGGAATATCTCCCGGAGCATGTAGATAATCGGGGCGACCAGAGACCTGTGTCTCGGCTGGTGCCACCACTCGTACTCCTCGAGATAAGAACCCCCGTAAGTGCCTTTGCCTTTTTCGTGGGGTATCGGCGCCAGTTCCCATCTCAGGTGCACCGGCAACCTTACAATAGCTATGACACGATATACCAGCAGGATAAGGAAGATGCCTGCCGCCGTAAACGTAACAATATGCCAGAAGATTCCGGACATTGATTATTTTCTGTTCCTATGCTTTTGGCTGTATGCTGTCTATTATGAACTCCGCCGCAATCCTGACTCCCAGCCCCGGTGGCAGCCCGCACTTCTCGAACCCTTTTTCTTTGGTGAATTCTATCATGGCCTTTTCGCTTTCACCCGGGTTCAGCCGGTGTCCCAGTATCACGTTTTCTATGATGTCGGCGCAATACATGTCGCCGACGGCGTCTTCGAAGAAAGCCATGTATTTCTGGGAGGTAATAAAGGGGTTTTTCAGCGGGTCTTCCAGGAATGAAAGGTCCAGCGGGTCGTCAGGTCCGAATAATAGCCCGAAGGCGATAAGAGTGCCGGTAACGCCGCCGCACATGTCCCCCGTCCCGGCGATACCGGGGAAGATGGTCAGCGCTTTAATGACTTCCATACTGCCCAGGCCGAACTCTTCCATCAGGGCAAGCGCCGTGCCCTGGGCGCAGTTCTTGAAAATTAGGTTATATTCCTCGGCCCGCAATTGTACGCGGTCGAGTATTTCCTCTTTATTGGCCAGCAGCGTTTTCGGGTCGAGTTTTTTCTTGGGTATCCCCTCTCTGGTCATTTTGTTTATTCTGGCACGGATACCGTCAAAGTCCCAGACTCTTTCGGCCAGTTCATCCACTTTTTTCTTTAAGGCGGGATAGTCTGCCATAAGCCGGGTACCTCCTTAATATTAATGTCTATCCTTAGTATATATCAGCGTGAATATTTATGGAATTATACGGTAGCGGTACTTGATTTTACTACCTGCACCGGTGTTCAGGCAAATATACGTAATTACAGTACCCCCCGCCCCTCGTATTTTATCTTTTCCCACCCAAACCGCCCTCGTGTCATCAGCGGCTTATCCCGAAAATCATAGGCCCTCTCCCTCGATGGGAGAGGGCCGGGTGAGGGTGAAGCCATTCCCACCCAAACCGCCCAGTATCACCAGCGGCTTATCCCGCAGTGTATCAACGCACAACCTCCCTATCTTTTATGTGGAAAAGAATAAATCCCCCTCTCCGAGAAGGGAGTGTTGTATCAAATGTCATTCTGAGGAGCGAAGCGACGAAGAATCTCGTAGAGGCGCTGGACATTACACATATGTACCCCATTATTCCGAGACCTTTCGCTTCGCTCAGGGTGACATTAAACGACGCTTTTAATACAAGACCACGAGAAGGGAGATGGGGACAAAAGGGGGAATAAGAAAAGTTGTCTTTTTTAAGCTTTAATCAGTAGCAGCGGCGTGTTCCCGGCGAGAAGGACCTTCTGGGCAACGCTGCCCAGAGGCCAGATGCTCATCGCCGCCTTTCCGCGGGTCGACATCGCTACCATGTCGCTGGCTAGCTCATCGGCAAGGTCGATAATACACTCGGCGGGCGAGCCGACCTTTACTTCATATCTTGTCCGGATATTTTTTCCTTCGAGTTGTTTGGTCCAGTTCTGGAGGTATTCTTCGGTAACCGCAAAGACGTGATTCGTCTTGGGGATAACTCGGAGCAGGGTTATTTCCATCTCTAGGCCGAGAGCGAGCTCGGTGATAAAGGGAATTACCGCTTCGCTTTCTGCCGAGCCGTCCAGCGGTACCAGAGCTTTTTTCAATATCCGCTTGGCGCGGACATCCGGATGAGCGCCTTTAGCTCTGATAAGCAGCAGCGGTTGTCTTGAAGTACCCCGCACCACTTTATCAGCCACGCTGCCCACCGCCCACCGGCTGATGCCGGAATGACCATGGGTCGCCATGATAATTAGATTTAAACCCCCATTATCAACATAATCAAGGATTCCTTCGGCGGCATTACCAATTCGTGTCGCGGAACCCACATTTATGCCGTTATGGCCTTGCTCGTTATGATATTTATCAACCTGACGCTTGGTAATATCTTCTATTTTGCTGAGGTACTCGTAGCTACTACGGTATTCTTCGTTATCATCTGATGCCATGACTGTCATCAGGATAATTTCGGAGTCCGTCCTTCCCGCTACTTCTTCGGCGTAAGGCAGGGCTACCTCGGCCAGCGGGGAGCCGTCCAGCGGTACAACTACTTTTTTATACATAGCAATATCCGTAAACGATGTGCGGTATTATTAAACCGCCGTTGTTTTTCCTAACCGACGGGCTCGGCCTGGCGGTATGAAGGCCGCTGCAATAAGGAATTTACTCTTGCCAGGAACTCAAGCGGACCGAAGGGCTTTCTCATGAAGAAGTCAGCCCCGGCATTGATGGCTCTAGCGCAGGTCTCCGGAGTGGCGTCAGCGTTGATGACGATAAGCGGGATATCCGTCATACTCTTTATTATCCGGCAGTATTGCCAGCTCTCTAAATTATGATTATCTATCACCACGGCTATGTCATAGGCCTGACTTACCAGTTGCCGCAGGCCTGTCTCCCAGCTGGTTGCCACATCCACGCCGAAGTCCGCTTCGGAAAGGACCTTTTCCAGGGGAGGACATAATAAAGTGTTTTTTACCAATAAAGCCTTTTTTCCCATTTTCACGAATTTACTGTAGTATACTTCATTCCACCTGAAAAGCAGAGAAGCCTTTATTTTGTCTGAGGGTTGACTCTCATTGTGAAAAAAGGTGATAGCCCTCAGGAAAACGGTGTTTTCCATCGATGTGTTTTTCATAGAAAAACGTTACATTAGTACTATCACCCGGTAGTTACTTTAGTAATAAGCGTTGGGAAACGGCGTTAAAATGCAGCAAAAAAGTGCGGCTGTGGTTTTACTGGAAATTTTCGTTGTTGTGGCGATACTGGGTACGCTTACGGCTATAGCCATTCCCGGTATTGGCAAGATGATTAACAGGGGCAAGGATGAAGCCCGTGATCTGGAACTGCGCAATATTCAAACAGCGGTAACTTTGATGCTGTACGATAGCGCCATGGGGATGCTTAAATCGGTCGGACCCACCTCAGATATGAGCCTGGTCCTCACCAGGGATACGCCGCCCCTGGTACTGACCGACTATCTCCAGGGACTGGAAGACGATCGACTGAAGACGGACTGCACTTATAATTTTACCGCCGACGGCACGGTAATACAGGTACTGCCTTAGCGGAAAAAGGCGTATGGTTGTCTGGTTGTCGCACCGTAGTCCTCAGTAGCCCCGTTGGCGGTCGATGACGTTCCGCAGTTTCCTGCCGGTAATGTAGCGCTTGAGGTTGTCGCAGAAAAGGTCGGTGGCGCGGGCGACGTACTCTTCCATGCCCCCGGAGACGTGGGGACTCAGGATAACGTTGTCGAAGTCCCAGAGAGGGCTCTTGGCGGGGAGGGGTTCCCTGGCGGTAACGTCCAGTCCGGCTCCGGCAATCTCCTTCTCCTCGAGGGCTCGAATCAGCGCCTTTTCATTGATAACGTTGCCCCGGGCGATATTGATAATATAAGCGGTCGGCTTCATCGCCTTGAATTCCTTTTCACCGATGAACTGGTAGGTCTCTTTGGTCAGCGGTACCGAGATTACCACGTAGTCGCTTTCCGCCAGCAGGGACGGCAGTTTATTAGCGGGCAATAGCCTGTCCACATTACGGGCGCTCCCGATTATTTTTGCCGAACGGCGGGTGGCGATGACCTTCATGTCGAAGGCTTTGGCCAGCCGGGCTATCTCTCTCCCGATATGCCCGAGACCGACGATGCCAACGGTTTTCCCTTTTAGTACCGCCGGCATGAACCTTCGCCATTCGTGTTTCTGCTTCATCTGGAAACATAGCGGCGCATTTTTGGCGAACATCAGCATGAACTGGAAGACGAATTCGGTGATGGGCGTGGCATGAATACCGCTGACCCCGGTTATTATCACTTCGCTCTGCCAGATATCGCTGCCTCTGAGACGGTCTACACCGGCGGACATCATCTGCAGCCATTTCAGACGGGGAGCTCTTGTCATGATTTCCTGGGGAGGGAAAAGGCCGAAAATAATATCGGCTCTTGACAGGAGGGCGTCGAGTTCCTTTTTAGACGAGTCGTCCCCGTTAAATTCGGCGGCCACCAGGGCTGAAGCGTCTTTAACGTTAATGTTGGGATTGACTTTGCCGATTCGCTTCAGGATTTCCCGGTCTGCCTGCGGCAGGGATTTGTCAAACGCGGGAGTAATTACCAGTACGTTGAGTGATTTCATAATGCAGGTACTCCAGTTTAAACGCTGCCTGTATTATATCAGATTGGCTGGTGTCTTTTCCTTCTGACAAGGTACCAGACCAGACAGATTACGAGGACTAAAGCCGCGGCAGACCCGGATATAAGCCACCAGTTAATCCTGAATTGGCTCAGGAAATCACCTGAGAGGTCGCCGATGACCACCGTGTAAATTCCCGGTTCGTTATCCGCAACGATGAACGTTAACGTCTCCGTTTGCCCCGGCTCCAGAGCGACGTCTTTTCTGTCCCGCTCCTCCCCGTTGATAATCAGGATAGCGGTATACCTGCCGGGCTGACCTCCAGTATTGGTAACGTCAACGGTTATAAACGCGTCTTCTCCGGTAATGACGATATAGGCTACGTTTTCAAAGAACCTGGTAACCGAGACGGTGACGGACAGGTTGCTCAGCTTAAACATGGCCGGTGCCGGCGGGGGTTCGGTAACTTCAGGTTTGGGAGGTTCCGGCTTTTCGGGTGGTAAGGTGGTGGGTTCCGGTGGGGTGGGTACGGACACCGTTGCCAGGACCGCAAATATGGTGAAGTGGCCGACCGGGGCTCTCAGCTTACCCAGCTCGGCGACGCTGGTGGTCTCGGTTTCCAGATAAGTCCAGCCGTCTTCAACGGTGTAATATGCCGCGCCGACGGCTACCACGTACTCGGGCAGGTCGGTCACGTTATAACCAAGAGTCAACCATATATCTTTGTCAAATTTTGTTCCCTGTGGCTTAAATTGATAAGCTTTACCCACCAGCACCGTGTTTTCGGGGAGTTCGGGCGCTGCAGCTTCCCGGATTTCTATCAGGGTCACCATAGCGCCGGTGTTATCGGTAGCGCCGGTATACGCTTCTATTTCGACCAGGTGGGTGCCGTCCGGGCTGGGCGCTTCCATGCGTTTTATCGGCCTGCCGTCATCAGTGGCTACCTCCCGGGTGATTTCGCCCAGGAAATCCACCGTGAAATATCTGGGGGCAGGCTGGTACGAGGATGAACCTCCAGGCGGCGTTGGCGGTGGAGCGGTGGTTCCCGTGCCTGATAGCGTTACATTAACGGTAGCTTCATCGGGGTCATTGGAAGGTATCTGCAAACTGGCGTTTCTTAAGCCGGTAGCGGTCGGTTTGAAACTGACCTGGACGGTGGTAACCGTGCCCGGAGGCAGGCTCTTGCCGGAGGCGTTATCGCTGGAGACGACGAAGTCGCCCGGGTTTGACCCCGCCAGTGTAATGGCGCCGATAACCAAATTGGCGGTACCGGTATTGGTAATAATGACGGTAATGGCGGCACTGGACGAACCCACATTTATAGATCCGTAATTAATGTTGGGCGGACTAACGTCGATATCGGGCTTGGGAGGAGTTACCGTGCCGGTACCGCTAAGTAACACATTAACGGGGTTTTCATCGGGGTCGTCGGAGGGTATGGTCATATTGGCTGACTGCAATGCCGCGGCAGACGGGGTGAAGTTGACCGAAACGTTAGCCGAAGCTCCCGGCGCTAATACCTGTGATGAAGCATTATCGCTGACAATGGCAAACTGCGGGGCATCAGGTCCGGTAATGCTGATAAGCCCTATCGTCAGGTCGGCGGTACCGTTGTTGGTAACAGCAACTATCCTCGGAGCGCTGGTGTCTCCTATCAACAGGAAACCGAAGTCTACGGAAAGCGGTGTTACTTCGATATCGGGCTCAATGCCCGTGCCGGAAAGTGGTACGTAAACGGGGTCTTCATCGGGGTCGTCGGAGGGTATTTCCAGGCTGCCTGCCCTGGCTCCGGTATTCGTCGGTTTGAAACTGACCTGGACGGTGGTAGCCGTACCCGGAGGCAGGCTCTTGCCGGAGGCGTTGTCGCTGGAGATAATGAAGTCGCCCGGGTTTGCTCCTGCCAGCGTAATCGTGCCGATAGTCAGATTGGCGGTACCGGTATTTCTAATCGTTACCGTTACCGCAGTACTGGTATTACCGAGTACTACCGGCGGACTGAAGCTGATGGAAGACGGCATAACGTCAATATCGGGTACCGGTACCGGTGAACCGTATCCGGACAGCGTTACCGAAACCGGATTTTCATCGGGGTCGTTGGAAGGTATCTGCAGCTGGGCGTTTTTACTGCCGGTGGTAGCGGGGTTGAAACGTACCGAGACATTCGCTGAGGCACCGGGAATCAGTATCTGACCGGAGGCATTATCGCTGACTATGGTGAAGTCGCCCGGATTTGCCCCCGCCAAGGTAATCGTGCCGATAGTCAGGTTGGCGGTACCGTCATTGGTAACGGTTACATTATAGGATGAACTGGATACACCAACCTGGATAAAACCACAGTTAATGTCCATCGGACTCACGGTAATATCAGGTACAACAATAGCATCACCGAAGTCGACCTGGTAACCGTGGCCGAGTTCCACATTGACATTTACATTGTTGGGAGTTGTAGAAAAGTAGCCAGCCGGGTCAGTTTCAGTGACGGTGTAGACACCGGCGGTTTCGACCTTGAACGTGTATCGGCCCAGTGAATCGGTGATGTTATCAGTGCTACCCAGTGAGATAGTCACACCGGGGATACCAACTTCTCCTCCATCCTGTGTACCGTTACCACTGGTGTCATCGAAAACGGTGCCGTATATTGTAGCAAAGCTAGAGGTTATTGGGGCATCGCCAAAGTCGACCGGGTAGCTGTTACCGAGTTCCACATTGACACTTACATTGTTGCTAGTTGTAGAAAAGTAGCCAGCCGGATCGGTTTCAGTGACGGTGTAGACACCGGCGATTTCGACCTTGAATGTGTATTGGCCCAGCGAATCGGTGATGTTATCAGTGCTACCCAGTGAGATAGTGACACCGGGAATTCCGTCTTCTCCGGTATCCTGCACACCGTTGCCATTGGTGTCTTCAAATACGGTGCCATAGACGGTGGCGGGAACCGTGCCGGTGCCGGAAAGTGGCACGTTCACCGGGTCTTCGTCGGGGTCGTTGGAAGGTATTTCCAGGCTGGCGGTTCTCGACCCGATGTCGGTCGGTTTGAACCGTACCTGGACGGTGGCAGCCGTGCCGGGAGGCAGCGTCTTACCGGAGGCGTTATCGCTGGAGATAAGGAAGTCGCCCGGGTTCGCTCCTGTTAGAGTAATGGTGCCGATAATCAGGTCGGCGGTGCCGATATTTCTAATCGTAACCGTTTCGGGGTCGCTGGTATCACCGATAAGTACCGATGGCGTGAAGGTGACGGATGTCGGCGTAACGTCGATATCCGGCGCTATACCGGTGCCGGTCAGAGTAACGTAAGTCGGGTTTTCATCCGCGTCGTTAGAGGGGATTTTCAGGCTGGCGTTTCTGGAACCAACCGCCGTCGGACTGAATTGTACCTGGACGGTGGTAGCCGTGTCGGGAGTCAGTGTCTTGCCGGAGGCGTTGTCGCTGAATATGAGGAAATCGCCCTGGTTCGCTCCCGTCAGAGTAATGGTGCCGATGGTCAAATTAGCGGTGCCCGTATTTCTAATGGTGACCGTTTCCGGCGCGCTGGTATCCCCGAGCGCTACCGGGGGAGTGAAGGTAACGGACATCGGTGAAACATCGATATCCGGGAAGGGTCCCAGGTAGCCGGTACCCTCCAGGTCTACCCAAACGTCTAAATCATCGTTCGGGATGTACAGTTCGGCTGTCTTATAGCCTGCCGAGCCCGGGCTGAACCTGACGGAAACGGTGGTGGCCGTGCCGGGAGGTAGAGTCTTGTTGGAGGCGTTATCGCTGCTAATCTGGAAATGCCCGGCGTCAAAGCCCTGAAGTTCAATACTATATATTTGCAGGTCGGCGGTGCCCACATTGGTAATGGTAACCGTGCGCCAGGAAGACGATGAGCCCACCTGGATAGCGCCGAAGTCAATCTGGTACGGGTCTACCGTTATCAGGGGTTGAATGGGTATACCGTATCCCTTGAGCAGTACGTATTCATCGCTGGTGTATACATTATTGGGTATGTACAGACCGGCCTGTCTGGTAAAAGGTCCCGTCGGGTTAAATCTGACGGAAACGGTCACCCAGGCACCCGGGGGCAGCGTCTTGCCCGAGGCGTTATCGGTGACGATGGAAAAGTGTCCGGCGTCCGCGTCGCCGAGATAGATGGTACCGAGAATCAGGTCGGCGGTGCCGGTGTTCATTATGGTTACGGTCTTCGGTGCTGACGATGAGTTGACCAGTATACTGCCGAAGTCCAGCTTGTCCGGATTTACCCAGATGCCCGGCTCGGTCGGTAAGCCGAAACCTTCCAGGTCCACTTTAGCCAGCCCGGACTGGGCGTCGGAAGGTATCTGCAGTTCGGCTTCTTTATAATCGGGTGTCTTCGGGCTGAAACGCACCGAGACATTAGCCGAAACGCCGGGAGCCAGGCTCTTGTTAGAAGCGTTATCGGTAACAATTTCGAAGTGGCCGGGGTCGTATCCTTTCAAGTTGATGGTACCTATATTAAGATTCGAGCCGCCGATGTTGGTAATGGTCACAATCCTGGTACCGCTTTTCGACCCGGGATAGACATCACCGAAATCTATTGATAGCGGACTCACCTGGATGTCCGGAGGAGGCGTGGTGCCCGTACCGGAGAGCGGTATCGAAACGGGGTCTTCATCGGGGTCGTTGGAGGGTATTTCCAGGCTGGCAGTTCTCGACCCGGTATCCGTCGGTTTGAATTGCACCTGTACTGTAGTGGCAGTACCGGGAGGCAGCGTCTTACCGGAGGCGTTATCGCTGGAGATAAGGAAATCGCCCGGGTTTGTGCCTGTCAGAGTAATCGTGCCGATAGTCAGGTTGGCGGTGCCGGTATTTCTTATCGTAACCGTTTCCGGCGGGCTGGTGTTGCCGACGGTGACCGACGGCGTAAATGTTACTGATGTCGGCGAAACATCGATATCCGGTTCAGCAGGTGGGGGTGGGACACCGGTACCTTTTAGAACAATATGGGTGGTGCCACCGCAGGGGTCGTTCGTATATATATTAAACCAGGCTGTTTTCAGCCCGATGGACGTGGGCGCGAATTGCACGTTGCCGCTGACTGATTCGCCGGGGGGTATTATCGGAGAGGTAGCGTTGATACTGGCAATAAAAAACTGGTTGGCATTCGTTCCTGTGATTTCAAGGTCATATATTATCAGGTCGGCATCTCCGATATTGGTAACGATTATCGTTACCTGAGAGCTGAAGGTACCAACCGGCACATTCCCGAAGTTTATCGATTCTGTCGAAACGATTATATCGGGCCCGGGTGTGCCGACGGCCATACCGGAAGGTAAGACCACCTGTGCCAGTAATACCAGAATTAATAGGAAAGAGTATCTACGCATTTATTTACCTAATAATATCGGATTCTTATCCGGTTTACCTCATAGTTCAAGCGCCTGTCACCGGATAATGTCAATCCGGACAGGCTTCTTCTATATATTCTCCTCTAAATATGTTAATCAAGCAATGTTAGAAAATGGTAGTATTAGGGTTTAAAGTATGTCTGATTATACGTAAATATATACCCTGAAGTTAACTAATGTTAGCACCATATAATACAACAAAAATGCACAAAAGTACAAAAGCGTTACCATTAATGGCGAAAAATAGCGTATTGATAACCTTTGTTACGCATGCTGACGGGTACTATGTACCAAAATACCATTGATTTTATGACCATTAGGTGATTCATAGGGAATGGTGATTATGAATAACATAAACTACGGTGAAGATAACCCGAAGAACGTTACTGTTGCTGACGCTCTTCCTTACCAGCGCGTATGCCAGCTGGCAGGGAATTGGCGTGAGTTATGCTGTCTCGGAAAGCCCCTGTTCTCCCCGGTGTGTTTCCGATGTTGAAGTCAATACATCGATTCCGGTAAGTAGCATTACCGAGACCGGCGACGTTATTACCCCGGCTTCACCACCCTGTACAGATGCCGGTCTTCCCGAGTCGGCTGGTATATCAGGTCCTCAAATCGCCAGTGATTTTGAGTCGCAATGGGCTTTGATAAAGATAAACGCCGTGCCATATGCGAGAAGTGCTAAAAGCAACACCCCGGTACTGGTAGCTGTGCTCGATACCGGGATTGATAAAAATCATGAAGAACTCTCCGGGAGGGTAATCGACGGCATAGAGTTAGCGGGTACCTCCGATATCGACGATATCTACGGTCATGGAACTCCCGTCGCCGGTATCATTACCGCGGCTGACGATGGCCTGGGTGTGATAGGGCTGGCGCCGGATAGTTTTCTCATTAATGTTAAGGTAGCCGATGATAAAGGCAAGTGCCGGGCGTCCGCTCTGGCTGAGGGCATTATCTGGGCGGTTGATAACGGCGCTAAAGTCATTAATATCAGTATTGAATTAAAAGAAGGCACGCCCGCGTTGAAGGAGGCCGTTGATTATGCCTGGAATAGCGGGGCTGTTGTTATCGCCGCGGCGGGCAACAGCGGCGATTCGCAGCCGGCCTATCCGGCTTACTACGAGAATTGTATCGCCGTTACCGCCATACGGGAAAACGATACGCTGGCACCGTTGGCTAATTACGGCGACTGGGTGGATGTGGCAGCCCCCGGATATAACATTTACTGCATTCTGCCGGAAAACAGTTATGGATACAAGCACGGCACTTCTTTCGCCGCGGCTTATGTCAGCGGATTAGCCGCGCTGCTGTTTCCCATGATGACCGATACCAACGGCGATGGTAATCTCAACGATGAAGTCCGCCGGGCTATCGAGTCCGGCTGTGATGCCATCGATATTGACGGCACCGGTTGGGGAAACATTGATGTAGCCGGTTCCCTGGCTGAAGTGTCATAGACTCCGCCGATTTACCTTAATATATCTTTAGCCTCACCCCGTTACCCCCTCGTGAGTTATCTTTTCCCACCCCAGTCGCCCTCGAGCCATCCTCTGCTTAGCCCGAAAATTAAAAACCCTCTCCCTTGATGGGAGAGGGCAGGGTGAGGGTGAAGTAATACCCACCCGTACCGCCCTCGTATCATTCGCGGCTTATCTCGTTAGTATGCCCCTCCGGATTTTCCCATTTGAAAAAGAGCCTGTGCTGAGCCTTCGGCGTGAGCTCAGTCAAACGCCTGCCGAAGCGGGGTTAAGGGGGATTTTTATAAATATCCGCCCTGGGGATTTGATTTTTATGTAAAAATACTCTACAATGTTGGCGCTAATTAAAATAGGTGTAGTCTACGCTACGGGACCTGGATAGAAACGAAATGAAAAGGGCGCTGGTACTGCTCTTAATCATAGCCATATGTGCCGCAGGGTATCTTTCGATATGGGGCTGCCTGCCGGTTGTGCCTGTTATCGGGTCCGGTATGGAACCGGAAATTACTATGGGCAGCCTGCTGGTTACCCGGTCGGTTGAACCTGCGGCGATTGAACCGGGAGATATTATTGTTTTCAGCGTGCCTCACCTCTACCGCGAAAGCTACGGATATCCCCCGGTGGTATCGCGCCGCGTTATCGGAATCGATAAAAGCCTGCCCGGATGGCAGATACAGACCGCTGCCGGGAGCACCGGCAACGACCCGTTTTTCGTAAGGTTGGCGGATATCCGAGGTACCGTAAGTTCCCAGGTGCCTTATCTCGGTATTCCCCTGCTGTTCTTACAGAACCAAGCGGGGACCTTTTTCGTAGTGATAGCCGTTATCCTGTTTGCTTTGTTCCTTTACTCTAGTGAAATCGCCGACGGATTAAGGAGACGCTACCGCGCCTTTGTTTCTCCCATTGTCGATGAAACCCACCGCGTCGGTCTGGTGCTTTCCAATCGCTTCGAGGGTACGGAGAAAGCCCTGGAAAGCTTCGCCGGCGCCATGCAGCAGTATGCCGTGCATATGGCGAGCCATACCAGCGCCATTCAGGGGCTCAGCGAGGCATCGCAGGCGCTGAAGAACAGCGCTATAGAGCAGAACCACATTTTAGCTAACCTGTCGCATTCGCTTGAAACGGAGAAGACCGTAAGAGAAGTTGCCAGGGTCGAGAGGGTGGTTGATGAACTGGAGAAAAGGACGCTGATAGTTTTACAGGCAAAGGATGAGCTGGAGGGCAGAAGGCCGGCGGCAACCTACAAATCGCCGGAACGAATCAGCGTTTCTAAACCCGTTCCTTCAGCGGAAACGACCTTACGTCAGGAGCCTTCTCCGGCTGAGGAGGATACTTCTACAATAGAGGTAGTTAAGTCACCGCCGGGGTGCCGGGGTAATCCCAGGGCGCTTTACGCCAGGGAGCATTTATTCCCGAAAACGGCTTGATGTAATGCTTTAGTGCAGGATTAGAGGAGATAATATCCAACTTTGTCACCCCCCCGCCCCTCGGTTGTTATCTATTCCCACCCTGCCCAGCCTACGCCAAGGCTTCGGCGCGTAAACCGCCCTCGCAATATTACCGGCTTTGCCCGTAGAATATTATCCTCTCCATCGCAACTATTTTAACTCAATCTCTGGGTGAATTTATTACGGTGGATGATGTCCGCCAGCTTTCTCTTGGGGACGTGGCGTACGCCTTTTTCGTCCACGTATATACGGAGGGACTCGCCGGCTGTGTCGGTCACCGGGCTTTCGTCCGGATAGCCCATGATGATTACCAGGGCTATCTCGTATTTCTCCGGTATATCCAGGAGCAATTTTAGATCGGCTTCACGGAACATCAGTATCGGACAGGCGCCGATTCCCTGTTCCAGGGCGGTCAGGATGATGTTTTCCGCCGCCATGCCGACGTCGTAAAGGGAAACCCTGCGGCGGTTGGCGTCTTTTTCTTTT
>Ga0209427_10001510_pt1 | contig 26853 bp, 25 predicted proteins | sample DeeMarSWOR136_30_FD_187465 | JGI IMG/M metagenome (GOLD analysis project Ga0209427, IMG submission 187465) | Marine sediment microbial communities from White Oak River estuary, North Carolina - WOR-1-36_30 (SPAdes) (version 2) | ecosystem: Environmental > Aquatic > Marine > Intertidal zone >...
CTCTGGGGTGGTCGGTTCAGATCCGACACCGATAAACTCGTAGACAGCTTCAATGCCTCCATACATTTCGATAAGAGGCTCTTTAGGGAGGATATTGAAGGGAGCATCGCATACTGCAAGATGCTTGCAAAACAGGGTATAATCAGCAAGGACGAGGCTGCAAGGATCCTCAATGCCTTACGGGAAATTCACGGTGAAATAGAAAGAGGCACGTTTGCATTTGAGGAAAGCCTAGAGGATATCCACACGCATATTGAAAAGGCCCTGGTAGAAAAGCTTGGCCCGTTAGGTGAGACTATCTACACTGGAAGAAGCAGAAATGACCAGATAGCCCTCGATACGAGATTGTATATAAGGAATGCAATTACAGAGATCATCACCCTCATAAAGGATTTTCAGTTATCCTTGGTCGAGCTGGCAGAAGAGAATCTGGATCTGATTATGCCAGGTTACACTCATCTCCAAAGGGCCCAGCCTGTGCTTTTAGCCCACCATCTGCTGGCCTACTATGAGATGTTGAAGAGGGATGCGGAAAGGTATGAGGCAGCCTTAAAGAGAACAAACGTCCTTCCCCTGGGTAGTGCAGCATTGGGCGGAACGACTTTTAATGTGGACAGGGAATTTGTGGCCGGGGAGCTCAAGCTGGAAGACATAAGCTTTAATAGCATGGATGCAGTTTCTGACAGGGATTATGTATTGGAGTTTATCTTTACCTCTGCCCTTTTGATGATGCATCTTTCTCGGCTCTGTGAGGAACTGGTTATTTGGTCAACTCAGGAGTTCGACTTTGTAGAGATCTCAGATGCATTTACTACTGGTAGCAGCATAATGCCACAGAAGAAGAACCCGGATATACCCGAGCTCATCAGGGGGAAAACTGGAAGAGTATACGGTAACTTGGTCTCCCTGCTAACGACAATGAAGGGCCTTCCCCTCACCTATAACAAGGATATGCAGGAAGACAAGGAACCCCTCTTCGATACTGTTGACACAGTGGAACAATCACTCACGATATTTTCCAGTCTCCTAAAAGAAATAGACTTCAGAGAAGAGAGCATCCAAAAGGCAACCGAGAAGGGATATCTAGTTGCAACAGACCTGGCCGATTACCTGGTTACCAAGGGGATGACATTCAGGAAAGCCCATCAGCTCGTAGGTGATATGATCCTATCAGCAAAAGAGAAGGAAAAGGAATTACACCAGTTGGACCTCAGCGACATGAGACGCTTCAGCACCCTTATTGAGGAGGACGTGTACGAATGGCTTGATCCCCTATCATGTATTAAACGCAGAGATATAAAAGGGGGAACCGGACCTGAGGCGGTTAAAAAGGCATTAACAAAGGCAAAGGAGGAGCTTAGATCATGAAGGCTAAGAATTTGATGAGGCTCCTTTTTCTGATGTCACTTCTCATAATATCGATAGGTTGTGGAAAAAAGGGACCACCTACCCTACCCCAAAAACCGTCCTCTTTAATCCGATTAGAGCACGAAGTTCAACGCTCAAGGTCCACTACGCTTGGAGTTGAGTCTATCTCTTATCTCACTGGGCAACGCTAAGACCCTGAAGACTCAATGAACCCATCACACATAACAAACAGGAGCATATAAGGAGGTCAAATTGATGAAGGGACTACCCAATATGGGGAATCTAATGAAAAAGGCGCAACAGCTTCAGGAGAAAATAGTGAAGCTACAGGAAGAGTTGGGTGACAGGACAGTTGAGACATCGTCCGGGGGTGGAATGGTGACGGTTGTGGCAAATGGAAAACAGGAGATCGTTTCTATAAAGATTGATCCAGAGGTTGCAGATGCAAGTGATATTGAGATGTTGGAGGATCTCGTTCTAGCGGCCGTGAATGATGCCCTCTATCAGGCAAGGCAAATGGTCAGTGAGGAGATGACTAAGTTGACCGGCGGGATAAAGATACCAGGCCTAGTGTAATATGAGATGTAGGATATGAGTCGTGGGGATCTATCCACCATCACTGGGTAGATTAGTCGAACAATTTGGCAAACTTCCCGGCATTGGAAGGAAGTCAGCGGAGAGATTAGCCCTCCATGTCTTGAAGAGTCCAAAAGGGCTTGCAGAAGAACTCGCCCAGAGCCTCTTGGAGGTAAAAGAAAAGATCGGGTTCTGTTCTATCTGCTTTAGTCTTACCGATGAGGATCCATGCCCGATCTGCACCGATCAAAGGAGGGCAAATGGCAGCATTTGCGTTGTTGAAGGACCAGGAGACCAGTTGGCCATCGAAAAATCAGGGGCCTTTAAGGGCAGATATCATATCTTGCAGGGTGTCCTCTCCCCCCTCGATGGTATCGGAGTGGAAGACCTACGCATAGCCGAGCTCATGTCACGCTTGAGAAATGAAAACATAAAGGAGATCATACTGGCTATCAATCCAAGCGTCGAAGGGGAATCCACCGTCTCATACTTGACTGACCTCCTGAAAGGAAAGGATGTAACTGTTACGAGAATTGCCCTGGGAATTCCACTCGGCGGTGACCTCAAATACATAGACAGCATGACACTAAAGAGATCCCTGGAGAACCGATCCTCCTGCGCTCCATGACCTCACCCTCAAGAGCCCTCATCCTCTTTGTCCAATTCCTCCCATTTCAATCTCTGCGCCCTCCTCCTTCTCAGATAAGCGATGATAAAGGTAATGGTGACCAGGAGCCATAACGTTGTTGAGCTTGTAATTATGGGGATTCGGCTGAACCTTAGCTTGAGGTAATTCTTCCACTTATCTTCTAGCTCTTCCAGACTAATACCATAAACCTCCGTCAGGACCTCTTCTAACGCCTTGCCGCCACCACATAACCTTATAAATCCATGAAAGCGGTCTCTGCCGTATTGGCTTATCAGGAAAGAAATGAGGTAGAAGCTTTCCGAGTAGGCAAGCCCTGCCCTCTCCGTTTCCTGTGGAAAACCTCGGGTTATCTCCGACAGGGGGATAAGTGAATCAGTGAGGACTGCCCGCGTCATGGTCGAGACCCTGCTCAGGTCCCATTCCTTAGACACGTACATAGCCAATCCCTCATCTAACCACCGAGGGACCTTTTCCCTTCCCTTAAATGCCCTACCCACGAAGATATGGGTCAATTCGTGTATAAAGACCTTTCTCAAGTCGATATTGCCTCTTGTGGTCGCCTTGGGGGATTTTATGATTATGAGGTTTAAACTGGGGTACGCAACCCCTATTGACCAGGAGGGGATCTCCCCTCTTGGCTGGATCTCTTGAAATAGCTTTGATGAAGGGGCGAGATACACCTTAGTCCTCTGCTCAAAGTCAGTGCCTAAATCCTCCATAATGCTCACCCTCAACTCCTCAGCCTGACTAATCAGCGATCTCATCAATCTCTCATCCTGGGCTTGGAAGTAGAAGGAGAAATGACGGGTGTTGACACTTATATAATCGGAGGCAGAACCCACCAAAGGGGTCAGGAAGTACAGGGTGATTAGGGTAAACCAGTATCTAAACCTCAGACCCGACATCGAACACATAGGACCTCAGATTTTTGAGTGATATGCAAATGCCGAAACGGTCTCAAAGTATCTCCTTCCCCCAACAATAAAGGTATCATTGTGACCTGCATCCTTTACCGGGAAGAAATACTTGGGGTCTTTCGCGGCGTCGAAAAGCTTCTGCCCCATAGAGAAGGTGATAATCTCATCCTCTTTGCCGTGGATGATGAGCTTTGGAGTAGCAACATAGCCGATCTTTTTCAGATTATTGTAATGGGCGGGAAGAAGAAAGGAAAACAGATGAAAAAGGGCGATGGATCTGGCCATCTCCTTTATAGATGTAAAGGCGTTCTCTATTATAATAGACCTGACCCTCCTCTTTAGGGCGATCTCTATTGCCACCGCCGCACCCAGGGAACGCCCAAAGGGAATAATGTTTGTTGGTGGGATCCTCTCTCTCTTTATCAGATAGTCATATGCGGCGAGTCCATCTAAATAGAGGCCCTTTTCAGAAGGTCTTCCTGAACTCTTCCCATAACCCCTATAGTCAAAGATAAAGACCTGAAGCCTCTGCTCCAAGAGGGGCCTAATGTTCTCAAGGCGGTGCGAGATATTTCCTGCATTCCCGTGGCAGAACAGGATAAGGGGATATTTCTCTCTCAGGGGGAAAAACCAACCATGTAACCTTTTCCCATCTTCAGTATGGAAATAGACATCTCGATAGTGCAGATTGACCTCATGGGGAGTGCTGTCAAAAGCGGTTTCAGGAAAGAACACAAAGAAATTTTCAATCTTGTGATAGAACAGATAAAAAGAGGCCACTATAAGGACAACCAGGCAGACCAAATATATCCAGCTGATAGGCATAAAAAGCACTCTCAGAAATCTGTTGCTCTTCTCCATCACTGAATTCCGGGCAAGACTCCTTCTCACGAAATAGGAATGGAGATTAATTTCTCAGCATCAAATAGAGAACCTCATGATTACTCTAATACATTTCAACAGAATCCATAAGGGAAATCTTAGCCCTGAAATCACACCTAGCCCCTAATAGGTGAAGATCAAAATGAGGCAGAGGGTGTTGATGAGGCAGTGCGACGAATACAATTCGGAGAAGATCTCGGGCATCATCAAAGAAGGCACGGAGGCGTTATGCCTTAAGCCCTCAGGAAGGATTCTCTTCAAGCCCAAGGTGCTCATCCTCATTAACATTGCTTACTGTCAGATGCGATTCAACAGATTTTTGAATCGCTTCTTTGACAATCTCGCTTGAACTGTGATAGAAGAGGAGAAAGTCAGCTCACACGTTGGCATGCATCGAAAGGGGAGAAACCATGAACGAAAGAGAACGCCTAAATGCACTGGAGGTGGCCCTAGATAACGAGACAAGAGAGCGGGAATTCTATCTTAAGAATGCCAGCAGAACCAAGAATCCTCTTGGCAAGGCCATGTTCCAACAGATCGCAGATGAGGAGCTTGAGCACCATCAAAGGCTGAAGGAGCTGCGCGAGAGGTGGGAAGGCAAGGAAAAATGGCCTGAAACCGTTCCCCTCAAGGTAAAAGATACGATCGTTATGGACATCCTGAAGGAGTCAGTGCAGAAAGCGGATAAGATGCCAGAGAGAGACGATGACGACCTGAAGGCCATCCAGACCGCCATCGATTTCGAGGCCAAAGGGGCATCCCACTATGCTAAACTCCGAGATGAGGTCTCTGATCCAAAGGAGAAGGAGTTCTTCGGCCTCCTCGCCAATATCGAGCACGAACATTACCTATCCCTCAAGGACACCGAGGAGTACCTGACTGACCCCTCCTCATGGTATGTGAAGACAGAACACCATGGCCTGAATGGCGCCTAGCAGCCATCAGAGGTGCAATATCACCGCATACCGTCATGCACTTTACTTCAGCTGTTCGCTCAGGAGTAAGGAAGCGCACTATAATGTTTAAAGGGACTGGAAAAATACCATAATCGGCCTTATATTTTGTCCTAAGAGACTAGATTTTTGCCAGGAGGATCAAGATGCCTATTTTTGAGTACCATTGTATGGACTGCGACAAGGACTTCGAGTCACTGGTCTTCGGTGACCAAGAGGTCTCTTGCCCTATATGCAAGGGAAGCAACCTTAATAGGCTTCTCTCTACCTTCAGCCATAAGAGCAGTGGCGAGTTCTCAAGTTCAAAGGGCCCTTCGTGCAGCTCCTGCAGTGCTACCAGTTGCAGTACCTGTAGTGGTTCATAATAGGGTACCCAGGATGGAACTCCGGGAATGCAGGAAGGGGGAGGTACAATGGAGATCAGGGAAATCAGGTTAGAGGAATTAGATGTCGAGAGATTTATCACGGAAGAGGTCGAGGAGATCTCATCGGTTGTCGCTGATGGCGTGGCTATCAGTGCCCTCTCAGGCGGTGTTGATTCCTCAGTCGTCACCATGCTTGCCCATAGGGCGTTGGGTGATCGGTTCAAGACATATTTCATCGATAATGGCCTCATGAGGGACGGAGAACCTGAACATATTGTCTCACTCTTTAAAGACTTGGGAGTAACGGTCCAACTTATCCATGCCGAAAGAACCTTCTTTGATGCACTAAGGGGTCGAACTGACCCAGAGGAGAAAAGAGAGGCGATCACTCGCTCATTTTACAGGGATGTCTTCGGTGATCTAGTGAGACAGGCTGGCGCGAAGTATCTTCTCCAAGGCACTAACTACACTGATGTCGAGGAGACCGTTGCCGGGATCAAAAGACAGCATAATATCCTCGCGCAGCTCGGCATTGATCCAGAGGAGATGTACGGGTACAGGGTTTTAGAACCACTAGTACAACTGCGAAAATCAGCAATCAGAGAGGTTGCCAAAGTGCTCCATATACCACAGGAGATCTGGAACCGGCCCCCTTTTCCTGGACCAGCCCTGGCTGCAAGAGTAATCGGTGAGGTTACACCTGAAAGGGTGAGGATTGTAAGAAACGCTACGAGCATTGTCGAACAAGAGCTATCTCATAGGGGAGCATTTCAGTATTTGGCCATCCTCCATGAGGATAAGGTCACCGGGGTGAGAGGAGGAAAGAGAGATTACGGTCTGCAAATCGAGGTAAGATGTTGGGAGAGCACGGATGCAAAAACAGGATCGCCCACCAGGCTTCCCTACGATGTATTAGGCCGATTGGCAGAGCGAATCACAGCCGAGACGCCTGGCGTTGTCAGCGTTACCTACAATATAACCAAAAAACCACCCTCCACCATAGAGGCGCTTTAGGCAATAATCCTGTGCTTTAAGCTGAGCTGATATCAACCCAGCCGTCTTTCCCTGACCCATTCTCACCTCTCTGCTAGCTATTATTGGCAGGAGGTTCACCCTACCGCACGCTTTTCCAAACGGCCTTGGCTAGTTCTCATAGGCCATTCGGGCCTTCGCCGCGTACCTGAGTGTCCTTGATTCAACCTTCCGGCGAACTCCCTCTATGATTATTCACGGTAGGGTGCCACCCTGTACTCTGCAACTGCGTCGACCGTCAAAAGAGCCCAGTAAGGCCGTGTTTATTGAGGACGGAATCTCAAGGCTTGATATCTCAGTAGAAAAAAGATATGGATCTACAAAAAGGAGGATGGATACATGAGTCAAAAAGTCGAAAGGAAATTCGACCATGGCACTTACAAGGCAGAGTTTTTGGAAGAAATGAAGCCCCTCGGCGAGGACCGACAGACACAATTTATTCCCGATACACCGCCAGAGAAGATAGCATCCTTGGCCGGCAGGACATTGGGAATTTTTCTGTCCACCATTATGAATGCCCTTTCCAGAAGTTTCGGCGAGGAAGTCTGGGAGGTCGCGAAGAAGGCTATGTATGAAGTTGGCCGTCAACGGGCAGCAACTATGGTTCGGATCATGAAGATAGACGACCTCAAAGATGCCCGCTGCTTGGGGAGGATCATGGATTTGGAAGACTCTAACTCAGGGATTAAGGGGGAGTGGATAGAGACTGGAAAGAAGAGAGCTGTAAAGCGTGAATATGAGTGCCCTCTTGCCCTACCCTGTCAGGAGAACCCGAAGATCTGTAGTGTGCTTCTTGAGGCCCTGGAGCAAGGTACCTTCGACGCCATGGGTGTCAAACTCAAGGGACCAACAGTGCTCACCAAGATTATGCCTGCAGGTAACCCTTATTGTCAGGTGACTCTGGAGTTAGAAGACTGAGAAACGGACAATAAAAAAGGAGACAAACCGATGGCTGAGAAACTGTCACCCGACTACACCACGCTTAAAGCAAGGGTCCAAGAATTAGCGAAGGGCCCAGATGATAAGGCAGCTGTTGAGGCTAGGCTCAAGAGGCTGTCTTCAGGGGGCATTCCGAAGAAGACAATTATCCGAGATGAGATGATCGTCAACAAGCAAGAGATACTTGATCGCGTTCAAAAGAGAGCCGAGGAATATGAGCAAGTCGATCAGAACTGTGCCAAAAGCCCTGCACTGGCCGTCATGGAGGAGTTTGGATTTGGGGATATCAGGATTATCACAGCGCTTTCCTCTCTGCCTGGGGTTGCCCTCACCGGGGAGACTTGCGGAGCAGTACTCGGGGGCCTTGCTGTACTCAGTACCTATTTCGGCGGTGACAACCTCTTAGACTACAGCGCCAACGCCCGCTCTTATGCCCAATCCCGTAAGTTCCTCTATCTCTTTGAAAACGAGATGGGGACCACTAAGTGCCGGCATATTCACAAGGATCTGATTTTTGGCCAGTACTACAATGTAGCTGACCCTAAAGAGGGCTACCCTGCTTTTGTAAGTGACAAGGGCTTTGAGAAATGCGCATTACCCTCTGGAGTGAGTGCCCGCATCTGCGCGGAGATAATTATCCAAGATATGGAGGGGAAAACAAAATTGTAAGCGTGAGATCTCAAGTCAAAAAGCGACGGAGGAGCCACTTTCTCATCAGGACAATGCCGCTGTGGGCTGTAACTCGCTGAGCTTTCCTTGAAAGATAGATAGCTCAATGAGCGAACCAGAAATGCTTATGTGGTTAGGCAATAGGCCCTTTCAACGTAGATATGTAGATCATCGAGCTCTTTGTTAGAGGGACCTGGGGAGGTAAATGACGATTCATCAGGACAACACCCACAATCACTTTTCCAAAATCGCTCCCTTATACAGAGATATAAGGACAACTGATCTTCAACCAATCCGGTTTATCAGTAAGAGACTGAAAGACTTAAAGACGGTTCGAGCAGCTGATATCGGATGCGGTGCCGGAAGGTATAGTTTGTTGCTCTTCAAACATCTGAACAAACTTCATTTGACCTGCATTGATGTCAACGAATCAATGCTAAAAGAGACGTCAGCCTATCTGAAACGCAATGACATAGACAGGTTTATCCTTGTGAAAGCACATGCAAGTGATTTACCCTTGAAAGACAACCTAATGGACTGTGTCTTTACTTTTAACGCCATTCACCATTTCCATTTTCTGAGATTCGTTGAAAAAGCAGTGGCAATTACGAAAGAAGACGGTTTCATCTTCATTTATACTCGCCTTCAAAGTCAGAATGCGAGAAATATCTGGGGGAGATATTTTCCTCTCTTCTTGGAAAAAGAGGAACGTCTCTATGAATTAAATGACATCATTGGGGCTGTGGATTCAACAAGTTGCTCGACAATGGAGTCCATTAAGACCTTCAAGTTCAGGAGGAAGGCCACCTTGGATCACCTTTTGGATAAGGTTAGAAAAAGACATTATTCAACCTTTTCCCTCTATGATGATCAAGAATTAAGGGCTTGCCTGAAGGAATTTAAGAGAAAGATTATGCGTAATTTTACTGACCCCCGGCACATAGAATGGATTGATGAAAACATCATGATTCTGCTGAGGTCCGGGTCAAAAATAAATCCCATGTAACGAGCAGGATTAGGCATTTACTCACTCCTGAGCATCCACTTCTTTGACGGGAAGGAACTGGGAGGCTGGTCGACCAAAATAATGCTTCCTTTGAACCAGGCTTGTTTGCTAGAATTATTTGAATAAGACGCCATCTTACTGTTTTCATGTTTATAAATGTAATCTAGCCTGTTTCGGGTAACGACTGTCGCCAAACTTTTTGATAGTTCCGTATAGGGACAGCCCATTGGACTTACCCCTTAAGTCAAGCAGAGTGAACTACCATGCAGAGGCTATTGATTGTTTCAAACAGATTGCCGATTACCATTGAAACAAGGAAAGGTGGTCTGCGTTTACGTCCTAGCACCGGGGGCTTGGCCACGGGCTTAGGCTCGTTTTATAGGTCATACGATAGTGTATGGATAGGATGGCCTGGAATTGCCTCAGATAAAGCAAGCGAGGAGCAAAGACAGTTTATTGCTGCGGAAGTGATGTCTAAGTTCAACTGCCATCCTGTCTTTATCTCACAAAGCGATATTGAAAAGTACTATCATGGCTTTAGTAATAAGACCCTCTGGCCCCTCTTCCACTATTTCCCCCAATACGTGATCCATGACAAGAGTTTTTGGGAGGCCTATAAACAGGTTAATGAGCTTTTTGGTGAGGCAATTTCCAGCATTGCGAGGAAGGACGACATTATTTGGATACACGATTATCATCTAATGCTCCTGCCCAACATTGTAAGGGAAAGATTACCCGATGCAGTAATAGGGTTTTTCCATCATATACCCTTTCCATCCTTTGAGATATTTCGCTTACTTCCATGGCGTGAAGAGATCTTAAAAGGACTATTAGGGGCAGACCTTATCGGCTTTCACACGGATGATTATACACGTCATTGTCTTATGAGCATGCACCGATTATTGGGCTATGAATCCCAGTTGGGACAAATATACGCGGAAGATCGCATAATTAGGGTAGATACATTTCCAATGGGAATATCCTATGAACGCTTCTCAACGTCCTTTCAAGATCCAGAGGTACGAAAAGCGATCACAAGGCTGAGAAAAAGCCTACCGGGACGCAAGATAATCTTGTCCATAGACCGTTTGGACTATACGAAGGGAATTCCCCAACGTTTGCAAGTCTTTGACACCTTTTTGGAAAGAAATCCGGCCTATAAAGAGATGGTTATTTTTATCTTAGTCGCAGCTCCCTCCCGGACCCAGGTGGAACATTACAAGTTGCTGAAACGGAATATAGACGAATTGGTAGGCCGGATTAATGGAAGGTATGGCACTATTGGCTGGTCGCCTATATGGTACTTGTACCGCTCTCTACCCTTCCATAATCTTATCGCGCTGTATAATATCGCTGACGTATGTCTTATAACGCCCCTTCGGGATGGCATGAATCTCATCGCTAAGGAGTACATCGCAACGAAAACAGATGGAAGGGGGGTTCTGGTGCTTAGTGAGATGGCTGGAGCTGCAAAAGAATTGGGAGAGGCACTTATAGTTAACCCCAACAATAGGGACGAGGTGGTAGAGGCGCTAGAAAAAGCATTAACGATGCCAGAGGAGGATCAAATAGAGCGTAACAGGGCAATGCAAGAGCGGCTTCAGCGCTATGATGTCGTGAGGTGGGCAAAGGAGTTTAGAGACAGGCTGATCCACACCAAAAGACGCCAACAAGATATGCATGCGAGGATATTAGGGCCAGATATGAAAAACAGTTTATTGAGGGAGTATCATAATGCTCTGAAGCGCCTTTTGCTCTTGGATTATGACGGAACTCTCATCCCATTTTTCGGAAAGCCTGAGCAAGCACGACCTGGAGATGAGCTTTTACGATTACTTGAAAGGCTCGCTGCAAACCCAAGAAATGAAGTGGTGCTCCTCAGTGGTCGGGATAAGGACACTATGGAAAAGTGGTTTGGAACCTCAAATCTCGGTCTTGTTGCGGGACACGGCGTATGGATAAAGGAAAAAGACTGGGAAATGATAGAACCTCTCACAGATTACTGGAAAGAGGAGATACGCCCAATCCTCGAGCTCTATATGGATAGAACCCCTGGCTCTTTTATTGAAGAAAAAGGATTTTCCCTTGTTTGGCACTATAGGAGAGCTGATTCTTCACTGGGGACAACAAGGGTAAGGGAGTTGACAGATGAACTCGTAAATCTCACTGCCAATCTCAATCTTCAGATACTGGAAGGAAGTAAGGTAGTTGAGGTTAAAAATAGTGGCATAAATAAGGGGCGGGCGGCACTGCGGTGGATTGCCAGAGAGGAGTGGGGCTTTATTCTGGCAATAGGTGATGACAGGACGGATGAGGATATGTTTGGGGTAGTTCCCGAGTGGGCATACTCACTTAAGGTGGGCCTAAGCTCCTCTCTTGCGAGATTCAATCTTAAATGGCAAGGAGATGTGCTGCTGTTATTAAAGGAATTGGTGTCGGGGGCGTAAGACAATGCATGGTTTAGAGGACTACAGGGAAATCGTCGGGACTAAAGTAATAGGTGAGATAGCCAGAAAGGCAAGAAACCTTTACGGAAAACACATCCTACATATCAACTCCACGTATCAAGGTGGTGGGGTGGCAGAGATATTAAACAGTATCGTACCGCTTATGAACGATATAGGAATCGATACAGGTTGGAGGACATTACACGGGTTTCCCGACTTTTTTGAGACGACCAAGAAATTTCACAACGCACTGCAAGGAGAGCCCATTCATTTTACAGAAAGGAAGAAACGCTTATATTACCAGGCAAATGGAGACTTCGCTACTTATACGCATATAGACCATGATTGTGTGATTATCCACGACCCGCAACCCCTGCCTCTCATAAAATTCTACAGAAAGAGACAGCCGTGGATATGGAGGTGCCATGTAGATTTATCAAATCCCAATCCTCAGCTATGGGACTTCCTTACCACGTTCATACTGAAATATGACCTAGTCCTTCTCTCTAACGAGAAGTATAGAAAAACGGATATTCCAGTTGAACAAAGAATTGTCTATCCGGCCATCGATCCCCTCTCTTCAAAGAATATGGAGATCTCTCAGGAGGATATCTCGAAATATCTCAAGAAATTCGGCATAGGCACAGATAAACCGCTCGTAACCCAAATATCAAGATTTGATAAGTGGAAAGACCCAGAAGGTGCAATAAAGGTATTCAAGCTCGTTAAGAAAGAGGTCGATTGCAGATTGATCCTATGCGGCAATTTAGCAACAGATGATCCTGAGGGACCAAGGATTTACGAAAGAACAAAAAGGGGCATAGGGAAGCTAATTGAAAGCGGAGGTATAATATTGGTGACTGACCCTGTGGCCTCAAACTACATATTCATAAACGCCCTTCAGAGAGCATCTTCGGTTATCATACAGAAGTCAATCAGAGAGGGCTTTGGACTGGTCGTAACCGAGGCATTGTGGAAGGGAATCCCTGTAGTCGCATCCAACGTAGGTGGTATTCCACTTCAAATAGTAGATGGCGAAAATGGCTTTCTGGTTGATCCTTCCGATAATCAAGGGCTTGCAGACAGAATTATAAGAATTTTGCAGGACCCCGATCTGTCAAAGGAAATGGGTAGAAAGGGCAAGGAGCATGTGAGAGAGAACTTTCTCACAACGAGACTTCTGATGGACTATCTAGATTTGTTAGTGGAGATTATAGGGTGAGTGTGCCGCAGCCCCTTTAGGGCATGCATTATAGCCCATATGCCATTAGTCTTACCTCAAGATTAACTCGCCAAAAAAAACCCTGCATAAGACCTCAAAAGCCTAGCCCCGGCCTCATTTACCGACCTTCCCTGACTAATTACTGGACAAGGCCTAATCCGCTGTATATCATGCTTGCCATTGCCAAGCTATACCTCCTTTTTTCAGATATCAAGCTCTAGAAAGGCGATGACTATCTCTGAAAGGTCATATCTTGAAGTCGGCTCTGCCTCAGATGAATCTACTCATAGCCACCTAATGGTCCTATCCAAGAGCTAAAGGAGATTGCAGATGAGAGGCGGTATCAGGTGGGTAAAGACACACTGCGCAAGGATGGATCATGGTGGCTGCTCTCTACTTGTAGGCGTCGAAGACAACAAGATTATCAGCATTAAAGGAGATCCACATGGTTTCTTGAACAAGGGCTACGTATGTGCCAAGGGGTTGGCATCACCCGAGAGACTCACCCATCCCGACAGACTCAGATACCCCTTGAGAAGGGCTGGGAGGAAGGGCGAGGGGAAATGGGAGAGGATCTCGTGGCCGGATGCAATAGACGAGATAGCTAAGAACCTCAAAGCATTGAAGGAGAACTATGGCGCAAAGGGAATCGCTTTCTGTCAGGGCATGCCTAAGGGAATGGAACACTTTGTGTTGATCAGGCTGGCAAATTGCTTTGGTTCCCCCAATGTCGTCTCCGTTCAGGATGTCTGCCACGCCCCCAGGGAAATAACCGGAATCCACACCTGCGGTTTTTATCCCGTAACCGATTTTCATCATCGAAGTCAATTAGTTGTCCTTTGGGCGAGCAATATCACCTCTACCAATGAGGAGGGGGAGATACACAGCTTGCTTATCGAACAGATCAAGAAAGGAACAGAGCTCATAGTGATAGATCCGAGAAGAGTTGATCTGGTGAAAGGGGCAAGGGTATGGCTTCAATTAAGGCCGGGAACGGACAACGCCTTGGCCTTATCCTTTTTGAATGTGATCACTGGGGAAAAGCTTTACGATAAAGACTTTGTTGAGAACTGGACCTATGGTTTCACTGATCTGGTCAGGCATGTCAGGGATTTTACACCGGAAAAGGTAGCGGAGATTACCAGGGTAAAGCCCGATCTTATTCGAAAGGCAGCAAGATTGTACGCTAGATCACATCCGGCTGCCATCCAATGGGGTAATCCCCTTGAACATACCATAAATGCATTTCATGCTTTGAGGGCGATCGTCTGTCTGATGGCAATATGCGGTAATCTTGATGTCCCTGGCGGCAATATCCAGGCCAATGAGCCCAACGTACTCGGCCTAGGGAAATTCGTCAGATCCGACCTACTCCCGTCAAAGAGAAATGAGATGATCCATGCCCATCATCGTACCATACCGAGGCTGATGACCGTTCCTCCTGCCATGTTCAGGCAGGCGGTCCTTAAAGGGAACCCTTATCCGGTAAAGGCGGCCTATATGCAGTGTACAAATCCATTGCTGGTCTACGCGGATAGCCGCCAGACATATGAGGCCTTGATGAAGCTCGAGTTTTTGGCCGTCTCTGATATATTTATGACCCCCACAGCGGCCGTTGCGGATATTGTCCTTCCGGCAGCAACCCACTTTGAGTTCAATGACATTGGCCACTACGGACTTGGCCATGGTTACCTCCTCGCGAGACCAAAGGTGGTTGATCCCCCAGATGAATGCTGGCCGGATGTCAAGATCTTAAGTGAGTTAGGCAAGGTTTTAACTGAAAAAGAATACTGGTATGACGACTACAATCAGCTGCTAGAAGAGTTACTGCAACCAAGCGGCCTCAGCTACAGGGAATTTACTGAAAGAGGATACTTAAAAGGCCCTGACAGGTTTAAGAAATATGTATCTAATGGGTTCAGAACGCCCACCGGCAAGGTGGAGTTGAAATTGAGTCAGGCCGAAAAGCTCAATCTTTCGCCATTGCCTCAATCTGCCGGCCTTCCAGAGGAGGATGATCCCCATTATCCCTTGGTATTAACCAGCTCCAAAAGCCGCTATTACCTCCATTCGTCCTACCGATGGATCGAAACACTGAGAGAGAAAAGGCCACATCCTAGGGTAGAAATCCATCCTGAGACTGCCCTGAAATACCAAATCAGACAAGGCGACGCTGTTACTATTGAGACAAAGTCTGGAAAGATAACCCAGAATGCACATCTTACCGATAGGGTTGATCCTGGGGTGTTAAATGCCTCCCATGGGTGGTGGTTTCCGGAGTCAGAGGCAACTTCCCTTTATGAATGGGAACAATCCAACTTCAATATCCTTACCTCTACCAAGAAGCTGGGAAAGGAATTTGGAACACCCAATCTGAAAGGGATTGGTTGCACGATAAGGCGAAATATCCGTTGATTTGGCTCAAAAGATGAGTATGCCGTTAGGATCTGCCTCTTTCTTTACCTGGAACACACGTAAGAAATGAAAGGAGGCTTGGGATGAACAACGAACAGGAGAAGGTTGGTTATGGAATCACGGTCTTTAGACCGGGAACGCCGCGCGGGGCTAAGATAAGGGGAATAATCTTTTTCACTATTTTCTGCGTCATCATAGTAGTTCAGTCCTGCTATTGGCTCTTCGCAAATTCCTTAAGACCTTTTGTACTGGGGATGCCGTTTGGGATGTTCTTTATCGTCCTCTTTATTACGGCAGAGTTTGCTGCGCTTGTCATTCTCTATCTTCTTGAATCCAAGAACATGGAAGAAAAGGGAGATGTGTTATGACATGGATATTGATTCTCATCATTATCTGTATCTATTTGTTTTTCGTCCTCTTTCTTGGATCCTGGGCCGGACGCGGGAGGGAAAGCTCCATCGTTGAGTATATTGCTGCCAGCCGAGGCCTTGGCTTTGTAGTCATGTATTTCCTCATGGGGGGCGCTATTTTCAGTGCTTTTGCTTACTTGGGCGGGCCTGGCTGGGCCTACTCCAAAGGGGCAGCGGCTTTTTACATCCTAGGCTACTGCGCCTTGGGATTGGTGCCATGGTGGCTATGGGGTCCGCGAGCGCTCAAGGCTGGAAAGAAGTTTCAGTATGTCACCCAGGCCCAGCTTTTCTCAGATCGCTTCCAATCCAAGGTCCTTTCCCTGATCATTGCCGTCGTCTCTGTCCTGGCCTTCATCCAATATATCACGCTTCAGATGAAGGGTTGTGCCTACGTATTCGAGATCGCCTCAGAGGGCCGCATACCTTTTTGGGCCGGTGCGCTTGTCGCCTATGTCGTGGTTCTCATCTACGTCTTCTACGCCGGTGTGCGGGGCGTTGCCTGGACCAATGTCTTCCAGGGGGCCTTTATGGTCATCACAGCCTGGGTACTTGGGCTCTACCTTGCCTACGACCTTTACGGGGGTCCTTCGGAGATGTTTCGCCAGATTGCGCAGGCGAATCCAACTCACCTCCTTGTCGGTCCCGGAACCAAGATGAGCTTTGCTGCCTTTGCATCCGCCTTGTTGGTGTCCGTGCTTGGTTTCTCCATGTGGCCCCATTTGTTCATGAAGGCCTATACAGCCAAGAGCGAGCGGGTGCTGAAGCAAACCATCGTTTTCTATCCCACATTTGCCATCTTTTTGGTGCCAGTGCTCTTTATCGGGTTTGCGGGAATCATGCAGGTAAAACCCGATGAGCTGGGTGCAGCTGATCGCATTCTGCCTTGGATGTTCAGCCACATGCAGTTTCCCCCTATAGCTGTGGGCCTGATCTTGGCTGCCGCCCTTGCCGCTGCCATGTCAACGCAAGATACCATTACCCACGCCGCGGGCTCAATCTTCGCTCAGGACTTTGTCGAAGTCCTGAAAAGGGAAAAACATTCGGACAGAGAGGCCACTCTGTGGGTTCGGATCTCCGTTATCTGCTTCGGTGCGGTCTCATATCTGGTGGCCATCTTCGGTGGACAGACATTGGTCGCGCTCCTGCTGGGGGCCTACGGTTCTATCGTTCAGTTGCTTCCTCTCGCTGCTGCAACCTTCTTCTGGCCACGGGCAACCAAGATAGGCGCAATCTGTGGAATCCTTACAGGCGTGCTGTACAATTATGCGATTGTGCTCGAATTCATCCCAAAATTCTGGGACATCCATGCTGGGATTCAGGGACTGGTATTGAATTTCATCGTTCTGATCGTTGTCTCCCTGCTCACCAAACCCATGGACAGAGCGCATATTCACAAGTTCGTCACGCTGTAATCAACACTTTCATAGAGCTTCGTCATGATTGAAATCAAGAAACTGGTACAGCAGCACAAAGACCTCATCATAAATACCCGCCGAGACCTACACCGTATACCAGAACCGGCTTATACTGAAGAAAAGACATCGGTTTATGTGGCAGAGTATCTGAGGAAGGAGGACCTTGAGGTCCAAACCGGAATTGCTCAAACTGGCGTCGTTGCCTTGATGAAGCGTGCAGGCCCAGGCAGGACCTTGATGATCCGTGCTGACATGGACGCGCTCCCCATTTCAGAGGAAACAGGGCTGCCTTTCGCCTCAACTCACGGGGGTGCAATGCACGCGTGCGGTCATGATGCCCACATGGCCATGGTTCTCGGTGCGGCAACAATTCTCAATAAGGTGAAGGATACATTGAACGGGAACATCAAGTTCTTATTCCAGCCAGCTGAGGAAGGCCCTGGAGGTGCCAAGGCCATGATCGAGGCAGGTGTCATGAAAAATCCCCGGGTAGATCATTCTATAGGTTGTCATGTCTGGCCTGCTGTACCTGAGGGGACTATAGGGGTGAAGGCTGGAGCCCTCATGGCGGCCATGGATCGCTTTGATATCAGAATAGTAGGAAAAGGTGGGCATGGGGCCATGCCTCATCTATGCGTGGATGCGCTTGAGGTAGGTTCCCAGGTCGTCAATGCCCTACAACGTATTGCAAGCCGTCAGATGGACCCCCTGAATCCAACAGTCGTCACTATTGGCAGTTTTCACGCAGGCACAAGCTTTAACGTCATCCCCGGGGAGGCCGAGTTGTCCGGCACAACAAGGACATTCGAGAGAGCTATATGGAATTCCTGGCCGGAGCGCATTGAAAAGATCGTTCGTGGCGTCTGTCAATCCATGGGGGCAGATTATGAATTGAAATACGCCCAAGGATATCCTCCGCTATTTAACGACGAATCAATGGCCGAGGTAGTTCGCCGATGTGCAGGAGAGGTCGTCGGGGAAGATCAGGTTATTGAACCTGAGCCAACCATGGGCGGCGAGGATATGGCATTCTACCTGGAAAAGTCAAAAGGGTGCTTTTTCTTCCTCGGTGTGGGCCGCGAGGGATGCGCTCCCCTCCATAACTCGAAATTTGACCTGAATGACGAAGTCCTATCGATAGGAGTTGAGACATATTGCCGTGTTGCCCTTGAGTTGCTGAGGTAGTGTTGAGCCATCAAAAAATAACTCCAGGACACCAAAAGCTGAAATTTTTTCTTGACAATGTGTTTCAAATGTATATGCTAACAGGGTTTGCCAGGAAGGCAAAGTAATGAAGAAGATTCGCGTAAACAAAAACTGGTGGCACTATTACTTGCATGCGGGGTAGTGCGATTTCGCCAGTTTTTTCTTGCCTTAAGCCGTGACCCCGCAGGGATCACGGCTTTTTCATTATCAAGGCTGATGTTCTTTAACCTTAAGCCATGTGGTTCTGATATGAGGAGGTGAACTTATGCTTGCTATGTTAAGGCGATGGCCCCGCCCGGGGCCTAAAAGAAGCGAAAACCAACCTACAGACTAAAGATAATGGGTGGGACAGAGAACGGATATAACAAAGATGGACCTCAGCGAAAAAGAGAATGAGATACTACACCGAAAGGAGGGAGAAAAATGGAAAGGGCAATGTATTTTCTTGACCAAAAGGATATGCCAACTCATTGGTATAACATCCAGGCTGATTTGCCTGAGCCCCTGCCACCAGTGTTACACCCGGGAACAGGAAAGCCGATAGGTCCCGACGACCTCGCTCCCCTGTTTCCTATGGAGCTTATTAAGCAGGAGGTGAGCACCGAGCGCTGGATTGAAATCCCCGAGGAGGTACAGGATGTCTACCGTACCTGGAGGCCAACGGCATTGCATCGGGCATATCGGCTGGAGAAGGCCCTGGATACGCCGGCTAAGATCTTCTATAAATATGAAGGGACAAGCCAGGCGGGGAGCCATAAGCCCAACACAGCTGTAGCCCAGGCGTACTACAATAAGCAAGAAGGTATCAAGCGGATGACTACCGAGACAGGTGCCGGCCAGTGGGGGAGCGCTCTGGCTATGGGGTGCGCCTTCTTCGATATTGAATTAAAGGTCTATATGGTCAGGATCAGCTATGATCAAAAACCATACCGACGCATCCTGATAGAGACCTGGGGAGCTAGTTGTGTCCCCAGCCCCAGCCCGGATACCAAGGCAGGACGAGACATGCTGGAAAAATGGCCTGATTGCCCCGGCAGCCTGGGGCTGGCCATCAGTGAGGCAGTTGAGGACGCAGTAACCCGTGATGATACCCACTATTCCCTGGGCAGTGTACTCAACCACGTCCTCCTCCATCAGACCATTGTTGGGGAGGAGACCAGAAAACAGATGGAGATGGCAGATGCCTACCCGGATATTATTGTGGGTTGCATTGGCGGTGGCTCAAACTTCGCCGGGCAGTTCCTGCCATGGATCAGGGATAAAATCAGCGGAGAAAAGCCAGACATGCGCATCATCTGCGTTGAGCCGGAAAGCTGTCCGAGCGTGACTAGGGGAATATATGCCTATGACTTTGGCGATTCAGCCGAGATGACCCCCCTGATCAAGATGTATACCCTGGGCCATGGGTTTATCCCGCCCCCAATTCATGCCGGTGGGCTGCGCTATCATGGAATGGCACCGATCATATGCCACCTCCATCGACTGGGCCTGGTTGAGGCCTTAGCCGTACACCAAACCGCGGTCTTTGAAGCCGGGGTAAAGTTTGCCCGCACTGAGGGTATTGTCACCGGTCCTGAGCCATGCCACGACCTTAAGGTAACCATTGATGAGGCCCTCAAGTGCAAGGAATCCGGTGAGGCAAAGACAATCCTGATAGCCCACAGCGGGCATGGGCACTTTGACCTTGCCGCCTATGACGCCTACCTGTCGGGTAAACTCGAGGATTATGCTTACCCCGAGGAGGAGGTAAAGAAGGCGCAGGCTGCAATGCCCAAGGTATAAGCCCCTGTGGGATTGTCAGCTCAGAGCGGTGCACTCGCAGGCCCTATCCCATCGACCCTGCGAGTGCGCCTCCCTTTTTTCCGTAGGAGGTAGACAGATTGATAGAACAGCAGGACGACAAAACGATTCGGTGCCCCAGGGTAGGAGGAGAGGTCAACTTTAGGTACTGCCGTTTCGAGAATAACATGCTTCCCTGCAGATGGATAGTCGGTTGTTGGCAAATGCATATGGACATTAGTAAGTTTCTGGCAGACCATTACTCCGGAGAAGAACTGGACCGGATATTTGCGCCCCCAAAGCCGAAGATTGAGAGCCTGGTGGATTTGATAGAAAAGGCAAAGAAGTAAAAGACCCCCAGTTCAGAGATCCTACCTGAAGTCGTTCCTCGATAAGATTAGGTACGCTTGACACCTATTTCGAATAATCACCCGATAAAAAAGTAGCCTTAGATATAGCCTTTGTGGCTTGCATAAAATCAGTCCAAAGAGACCTAAAATAACCTTAAGCTCTTCTCGAGGCTGGCTATGAAAAGGGGAGGGTTTTTGGGGGACATATTTTTGATTGACAGGGGGCTATCAGTGTGGTTTCTAACTCTGTATTAGCAAAGCTCTGCTAGTACACGAGAATCTATCTGTATTAAATTATAAGGGAGGGAATAATGAGTAAGAAAGGTTTGCTGATCCTATTATGTGCATCTTCTCTTTTAATCGCCCTAGCGATTGTTCCCCTGCCATTTGCTAAAGGGGAAACCATCAATCTTACCTACAGTAACTTCTTCCCACCCACGCATGGCCATGGAATTGCCGGCGCTAACATGGCAAAAGAGATCGAGCGGAGGACCAATGGACGAGTCAAGATCTCTTACTTTCCAGGAGGAACCCTCACCAAACCAAGGGTCTGCTATGATGGAGTAGTTAAAGGAATTTCAGATATTGGCCAGTCATGTTTTGCCTATACAAGGGGCAGGTTCCCTCTGATGGAGGCTGTGGACCTCCCATTAGGCTATCCGAACGGCCGGGTTGCAACCAGAGTAGCATATGAATTTTACAAAGAGATGAATCCAAAAGAACTCAGGGATGTAAAGGTACTTGTTATTCATGCCCATGGGCCTGGAGCACTCGCTGCCAAGAAGGATGTTAATTCCCTTGATGATATTAGGGGCATGAAGATTAGGTGTACCGGTCTCAGCTCAAAGCTTGCGAAATATTTGGGGGCCGCCCCTGTCGCCATGCCCCAAAACGCTGCCTATGAGGCCCTGCAAAAGGGGGTAGTTGAAGGTACATTCTGCCCAATCGAGGTCCTCAAGGGATGGAAACAGGCCGAAGTTATAGATTACGTGATCGAGACCAAGGCCCTTGGCTACACCACCGCAATGTTTGTGGTGATGAACAAGGAGAAGTATGAATCCCTTCCCCCCGATATCAAAAAGGTCTTTAACGAAGTTGGCGAGGAGTGGGTGGATGTGCACGGCAAGGTGTGGGAGGATATTGACAGAGAAGGTAGGAAATTTGTAATTGAACTTGGCAAGAATATCCACCGGCTCTCACCGGCCGAGGAGAAGAGATGGATCCAGTCCATTAGTCCAATTATTATTGATTGTCAGTCGAAGATGGAACAGAAGCGTCTTCCTGGGAGAAAGGCTGTTGAGCTCCTCAGAGAGTTGGTTGCAAAATATAGCAAGCTATATTAATTAAAGAGCCAGATCTGAGTCTCTATGTAAAGGGGTACCCGATCCCCGGGTCCCCCTTTTTTTTGACCTTAAGAATCCATATACCTGGGACCAACGCCTATCCCTACTTCATGAGGCCGGGTAAAAACAGGACGACTTGGGGAAACTTTAGCAGAATAGCAACACATGCCAGAAGGGCCAGGACAAAAGGGGCAACGCCCTTGAAGATTACCTCAAGAGGAACATCCTTGGCAATACCATGGACCACATATACGTTTACCCCTACCGGGGGTGTGATGACACCCATTTCCGTCACCAGAACAATAGCCACCCCAAACCATATAGGGTGAAAACCGAGCGCTGTAGCCACAGGATAAAAGATCGGAATGGTGAGCATAATCATGGCCAGGGCATCCATAAAACATCCCCCAAACAGATATACAAGGATAATTATCCCCATGATCGCATAGTTCGGGAGGGGGAGTACACAGACCCAATTTGCCAGATCAAATGGGATCCTGGTGATAGCCATGAAGTGGCCAAAGATAACTGCCCCTGTGACTATAACCATGACCATGCAGCTGATCTTTGTTGTTTCCATAAGGGATTTGACGAATCCCTCCCAACTTAACTGCCTCCTCACAATTGCAAGGACCAAGGTGAGAAATGCACCCACGGCTGCGGCCTCAGTCGGCGTAAATATCCCGAAAAAGAGGCCTCCCATGACAAAGGCAAAAATGACCAGGGCCTCTAAAACCCCTGTAAAGGATCTCGCCTTCTCTTTGATAGTCGTTTTTGGTCCAGGGGGGGCGAGCCCTGGGTTCAGTCGTACCCTTACATATATGGTAAGCATAAATAAAAGGGCAAGAAGAATACCTGGAAAGATACCAGCGGCAAAGAGCTTTCCAATGGATTGCTCTGTCATGATCCCGTAGATAATGAATATAACACTCGGGGGTATCAGTATACCCAGGCTTCCCCCTGCGGCAACCGTGCCTGTCGCCAGACTCATATCATAGTTGTAGCGCCTCATCTCAGGCAGCGTGACAGTTGCCATAGTGGCTGCAGTTGCATTGGTTGATCCTGAGATGGCAGAGAATCCTGCACAGGCACCCACTGTGGCTATGGCCAGACCGCCCCTGTAATGCCCCATAAATACGTAAACAGAGTCGTATAGCCTTCTGCTTATGCCAGAATGGAAGGCAATCTGACCCATAAAGATAAAGAGGGGAATAACGGTTAAGCTGTATGAAGAGAATGTCTCAAATACATCCTTGGCTAATAGACTGAGGCCTGCATTAATGGAGGCGACATAACTGAAGCCAAGAAACCCAAGGAATGCCATGACGAAGCCAACGGGCATCTTTGAGAAAAGAAGGATCACCAGGGTGATAAGGCCAATGGTACCAATTGCAGTCAGGCTCACCTATCCTTCACCTTACCTATCGCCCCTGCCAGATCCACTAAGAGGACCAGGCAGACAACCACTGCGGACAGGGCTACACCGTATATCACTGGGTAAAAAGGCAGCTGTAAGGTCAAGGAAACCTCCCCTGCCCTTTGGCAGTCCATACCATACAGGACGCTCTGCCAGGCAATGAGGCCAAACAGTACGACTCCGAAGATTGAGACGATACTCTCAATGATGCCCTGCAACCTCTTGGGAAAGAGCTGCACAAGGAGGCTGACCGCGACATGACCCCTCTTTGCCGTTGTATGGGCCATGGCAAAGGAGACGGCTACTGCCCCTAAAAAGGAGACAATCTCATATGTCCCGGGGATTGGCCTCCGAAACATCCGCAGGATAACGTCTGCACAGGTAAGCGACATCATGACGACAATGGCCATGGCTGCTATCATGTCCAATCTTCGTGCCAACAAAAGGGAATTTTTCTGAAGGGAAAACATGTACGTAGCCCTTTGTGCCTTAGCCCCGAGCTAAATGCCTGACGCCCGCTGAGTTAGAATACCCACCAAGTTGCCCTGAGAGGTCACGGTTGTGTCTGGGGGGTATTTCACCGTGTCCATAGAACTGTCTTTCGTTTGTCGGGAGTTTCCTTGACCAGCTCCTGTGCAGTATTCATAATCGACCACTAAACCATAGTCAGGCATTTACTCCCCTCCCGCCTTATAAACCTTGCAGAGGATACTCTTCAGGGGGCATCCATACCCAGACTTACCTGTATGCCCCATCGGGATGAGCTGATTTACGTTTACCTCCCAGACGCCAAATAGGGAAGGTTCCGGGCCTTCCCTTTCCGGGAACCACCAGCCATGGGTTACCATGACTATCTCCGGATGTACTACAGGGGTGACCTTAGCCTTGCGCCGGCATTTGCCAAGCCAGTTTTCCACCCATACGAGGTCGCCATCTTTGATGCCAAGCTGCTCAGCTGTTTCCGGATGGATCTCAACTATGGGATCGGGCTCTATCTCCCTTAGCCATGGGATCATCCTATGTTCTGAGTGGAAGTAGGCCGATGACCTCCGGCCAGTTGTCAAAATCAGAGGATACTCCTTGTAGAGGTCAGGGGTGCTGATTGGGCTGAATGGAGGCTCCTCATAATAGGGAAGCGGGTCCAGTTTCCAGTGCTCGAGCCAAGAGGAATAGAGTTCGATCTTGCCCGAGGGCGTCAAAAAGCCCGGCTTTTTGTCGCGCCGCAGCAGTCCTTTCTCATACCTGCGGTAAGGGGCGCTGGGATGGCCTTTTGGAGGAAGAACCCAGCCCTTCTCGCCGAGCTCCTTATAGGTCATGCCCGATGGCTTGAGAATATGGTCGTACATCTCCTCGATGTCCTTCCAGCGAAACTGGGGCTTAAACCGCCTGGCGAGTTCGAAATTTATCTCAATATCTGCCTTGCATTCCCCTTCGGTGACCACCTTATTGATAGCCTGAAGCGGTACCCACCATGCCTTGAGACTGTTCTTTTCCAAGAAAGTAGCTGCAGGCAGTACCACATCAGCGAGCATGGCTGTGGGCGTCATGAACAAGTCGACGACGGCAACGAAGTCAAGCTTCTTCAATGCCTCGTCCCACTTCCTGGGTTCCAGTCCGGTACAGGCAATCGGGTTTGCAGTTTGGATCCACATGCCCTTAATTGGGTAAGGCTCCTCACTGAAGATTTGCTCCAGGACAGTATCCGGATGGGCCCAGGCACGGAAATCTTTAATTGGTCCGTATTTCCATGTGCCGATCCTCTTCTCATGAACTTCAGGTGGCAGGCTCAACATCCCCACTCCTGAATGGAAGGGATAGGTAACCACATCGAGTGCATAGCGAGCAATCACATTACCGCCAGGTACATCCAGGTTGCCAGTTAAACACCACAGATGGGCGATGGATTGTGCCGTAGGAGTAGTGCTGGGGATGGTGTCTATAGGCAAGCCCCAGTGTAATGACGCTGGCTTGCTTTTGGCGTAGAAGCGAGCTGCCTCGGCGATCTTTTCCGGCCGTGCCCAGGTGATTTCAGCGACCTTCTCCGGTGAATATTCACTCACACTCTCCCTTAACAGCGTCCAGGCTGTCTTGCATTTGGCAATTTCTCCGTTCGCGAGCGTAATCTTATAGGTACCCTCAAATGCTGGATGCACATCTGCGGAAAGATATCGTGCCAGAGTGGAGTTCCACATCCTGGGCTGGTTGGTCGTCATATCCCAAACCACGAAATTGTCCTGTTCGCCATTGCTCTTCAGGTCGCTCTCCCTTAGAAGCCTTTTCTTGCTGTCATCTACTCTGACCAGGAATTGGGCATTTGTCCACTTCTTGACGAATTCCTCGTCATAGAGCCCCTCATTGATGATAACGTTGAGAAAGCAAAGTGCCAGGGCAGCATCAGTCCCCGGCCTAATTTGCAGCCATATCTTTGCCCGGGAGGCTAGCCAGGTATATCTGGGATCAATAACTATAAGTTCCGAGCCCCTCTTCATCAGGTCAACGATCCAGTGCCCAAAGAACCCATCTGGGCAAGAGGCGGGGAGGCTTTGACCCCACACCATGATGCACCTTGGGATCTGATACTCTGGATCATCATACCGCTGCGGCAGCCACTGGGATGCATCCGCCACGCAGTGGTCCCCGTGGGTGATCCACATCACCATCAACCTTGGAGTGTAGCAGGCAAGCCCGCTGAGCCCGAAGACCCAGTTCGGACTCCCGTAAGCATAGGCCAGCATTGAGATCCACCCCCCGATGTCTCTGCCCGTGCCCTGAAGAAATATCATACTTTCGGCGCCATGTATCTCTCGAATACGCTTCATCTTTTTCTCAACAAGGTCAAAGGCCTCATCCCAGGAGATGCGCTCCCATTTTCCCTCCCCTCTCTTACCTACCCTTTTCAGCGGGTGTCTCAAGCGGTCAGGATGATAGAGGTACTGGGTCATTGCGAGGCATCTAGGGCACAGGCGTCCTTGATTCCAAGGGTGGTCTGGATCACCCTCGATCTTTACGAGCCTCCCATCTTTCACATGTGCCAGCACCCCACAACCCCCGTGGCAACCGGGCCCAGCGGACCACGTAGTAGTCCGGATCACCTCAGTGCCCTTCTCGCCCATCCTCTAATTCTCCGTCGTTAAGATCATAAGTATGTTAAAATTGAATGATAAGAACTGCTCTCGTAACGCCTGCGAGGCGGAAATTTCCTGGTTCAGTCTACAATATGATGTTTGAACTCCCGCGCGCCATGTGCTAGTCTCTCAGGATCTTTCAATGAACTCTCACACTCCCGTCCTAACGAGGTATTTCTATTTAATCCTTGGCCATCAGCTGGAGTAGTGGTTTATGACAGGGTGGGAAGTATTGCATAACTGAACTCCCAATGTCAACATGACCCAAACCTGGAGTTTCCTTAATCTTTGGAGAAAACCGTTGTCCTTGAGCGTAAATTGCTGGAGAGGTGGGGTACCCATCGAGGGTGAGCAGGAAGGGGAAAGCC
>Ga0209427_10001511_pt1 | contig 26842 bp, 24 predicted proteins | sample DeeMarSWOR136_30_FD_187465 | JGI IMG/M metagenome (GOLD analysis project Ga0209427, IMG submission 187465) | Marine sediment microbial communities from White Oak River estuary, North Carolina - WOR-1-36_30 (SPAdes) (version 2) | ecosystem: Environmental > Aquatic > Marine > Intertidal zone >...
TTCAAGAGCAGCATACCAGGTCGGGATTGCAGGGGTTGTAGCTATAGAGCCAATAAGGCCAGCACCCTCACAAACAACAATGCTTATTATTACCTTGTACACATATTTTAGTCTTCCCTTTTCCATATTAAATGCCCTCCTTTCCCCTTATTTCTGTGGGGTTTGAGTGTAGCCTTATTCTGAGAACTTGTCAATACCCCAAAATTCGTGATGAAACGCTGTCCATACGGAATGGGCGATGATGTAGTCACGATAGTATACCAAAAAGAACTCTCTATCTAACATAATAACGCTGGCCAATATTTTGATGCGATATTATCAGATACTAGACTTACCCCATGTCAAGGGCACAGATGAACTTGCCAAAGCCGGCGGGGCTATGGTAGATTGTCTAGTGTTCCCCTATCTCTGGTGCTTCTGAGAATAAGGAATTTCTGCTATATAGAACTATGATTAGTAAGAATGTTACTCTGGAAGTAGACGGCTTAAATATTGTTGGCCAGCTTTACTTGCCAGATAAGGGGATTCCATATCCTACTGTTTGTGTTTGCCACGGTATCCCAGCTTATAAACCTGACCCCAATGATAGAGGCTATCCTCTGCTGGCAGAAATGATTTGCCGTGAAGGCTTTGCCGTGCTGATTTTCAACTTCAGAGGAACCAAGACTAGTGACGGCAACCTTGATATTTTAAGCTGGACAAAAGACCTGAAAGCAGCTATTGATTACTTATATACTTTGCCTGAGGTAGATAGGCTTCATCTGTCATTGCTTGGCTTTAGTGGCGGGGCTGCTGTCTCAGTATGTGTAGCATCACAGGATAAGCGGGTGTCATCTGTTGTCACTTGTGCCTGTCCAGCAGAATTCACTTTCATCACCGAGGTTGATAACCCCCAATCCATTATCGACTACTTTTGCAGTATTGGCACCATTAGGGATGAGGACTTTCCCCATTCTGTTGAAGAGTGGCTTAGTGGCTTTAGGCAGGTTAGTCCGATTAGATGTGTAGCCGGTATTGCCCCCAGACCTTTACTGCTGGTGCACGGCAGCCAGGACGAGGTGATAGAGGTGAGCCACGCCCACAGGTTATACCAAAAAGCAGGAGAGCCTAAGCAGCTAATCATAATTGATGGCGGTAAACACAGGCTACGGCTGAATGACGAGGCAATGGCTGCTGTTTTAGACTGGCTGAAATCTCAGTGCCAAAATTAGTGGGTGGGATACAGGCTACTACAAATTGACCTATAAATCGAAAATGGTCTATAATTCATAAGAGTGGTCTTAGTTGGGGTAAATGGGAGATAGGCAGATTTGCACGAGTGTTGCGGCGTTTTTGGTATTTTTTCCCCCGGCGAGGATGTAGCTAGGCTTACCTTTTTTGCTTTATTTGCTCTTCAGCATCGTGGCCAGGAAAGTGCTGGCATTGCCACTACTGATGGCAGAAAGCTCCAGTTCTATGGCAAGATGGGTCTGGTATCACAGGTGTTTAATGAAGATTCGCTAAGTCAGCTCAGTGGGGATATTGCCATCGGTCATAATCGCTACTCTACCAGAGGTTCCAGCCGGATAACTAATGTCCAGCCTATTAGAGTAGGCAAGGGTTCAAACACTATTGCTGTAGCCCACAACGGTAACATTATTAATGCCGAGTACCTGTATCAAGAACTTTCCGACCAGGGCTATACCTTCCAGACCTCCACCGATACCGAGATTATCGCTAACCTTATCCTCTCCTCCCCTGAGAAAGACTGGATAGACAGGATAAGGTATGCCATGCATAGACTTCAAGGGGCATATTCTCTAGTAATCTTGACCAATCGCAGGCTGATTGGAGTTCGTGACCCCTTTGGTGTGCGTCCTTTATGCTTGGGTACTATTAATGGTGGTTGGGTTATAGCCTCAGAGAGTTGTGCTCTTGACCATATTGGAGCCAGCTTCGTCAGAGAGATTGAACCTGGCGAGATAGTTTCTATAACTGAGAATGGTGTTGATAGCTATCAGGAAGAGGGGGACAGAAAGGCATTATGCATCTTTGAGTATATCTACTTTGCCCGTCCTGATTCAGTGATTAATGGTCGGCTGCTTTACCCAGCACGGCAAGCTATGGGGGCAGGGCTGGCACAGGAGCACCCGGTAGACGCTGATTTGGTTATGGGTGTGCCCGATTCAGCTACTGCTGCTGGTATTGGTTATTCCCATTGGTCGGATATACCTCTGGGCGAAGGGTTACTTAAGAACCGCTATGTTGGGCGTACCTTTATTGAACCTGACCAGCGAATCAGGGACCTCGGCGTCAAGCTGAAATTTAACCCGTTACCCATGATGCTGGATGGCAAGCGAGTAGTCGTAGTTGATGATAGCATTGTCCGTGGCACTACCACCCCTCAAGTAGTGAAGCTGTTGAGAAGAGCCGGAGCCAAAGAGGTGCATATGCGTATCTGTGCCCCACCCATCCGTTACCCCTGCTTCTTTGGTGTAGACATGGCTACCCGCCGGGAGCTAATCGCCGCCCAAAAGACTATACCTGAGGTCAGGGATTTCATCGGCGCTGACTCGCTGGGCTATCTGAGCATCGATGGACTGATTAAGGCAGTAGCTTTACCCAAGGATATTTTCTGTATGGCTTGCTTCACTGGCGATTACCCCATACCGGTGCAGCTTGAGATGGACAAGCTGGCGCTGGAAACTATACCAGTTGAAGAGTATAGCCCCCTTGGCATAAAGCAACGGTAAGCTAATACACCCAGCGATAGCACCTGAATTCATCATTATAGCGGGCAGGAGATTTTTTACACAGGAGGCGAAGCCGATTAAGCAAACCTACGCCAAAGCCGGCGTTAATATTGATGTAGCGACTAAGGCCAAGGAACTGATTGGGAAGCACGCCCGGACTACCCTCCGCCCTGAGGTCTTGAGCGGCGCGGGGTCTTTTGGCGGGCTTTTCGAGTTTAAGGGGTATAAGCAGCCGGTTCTGGTGTCTAGTGTTGACGGGGTTGGCACCAAGCTGAAGATTGCCTGCGCTTTAGCCAAGCACGATACTATTGGTATTGACCTGGTTAATCACTGTGTTAATGACATACTTACCTGTGGTGCCGAGCCTCTCTTCTTCCTGGACTATATTGCTATGGGTAAGCTGGTACCAGAGCCGGTGGAAGCTATTGCTCAAGGGCTGGCTCAAGCTTGCCGTGACGCTGGCTGTGCTCTCATTGGTGGTGAAACAGCAGAGATGCCCGGTCTATACACCGGGGAGGATTATGACCTGGTAGGCTTCATAATTGGGGTGGTGGAGAAAGAAAAGCTTATCATGGGGAAAACAATTGTGGTTGGCGACACCGCCATTGGCTTACCCTCCAGCGGGCTGCATACTAACGGTTATTCCCTGGTGCGCCAGCTCTTTGGTATTAGCCAATCAGCATTAAATACCCGCTACCCTGAGTTAGGTCGAACCCTGGGTGAGGAGCTTCTGGAGCCTCACCGCTGCTATTATCACCAGTTGAAGCCACTACTGCCAGTTATTAAAGGCATGGCACATATCACCGGCGGCGGCTTAATTGATAATGTGCCCAGGATTCTGCCTCAGGGGTTGGCAACACAGTTCCGTAGTCAGGCATGGACTATACCCCCTATTTTCCAGCTTATTCAGCAACGAGGCAATATGGCCCGAGACGAAATGTATCGTGTGTTTAATATGGGTGTTGGTATGGTCGTTATTTGCTCACCTGACAATGTTGACCAGCTTACAACAGCCCTACCTGAGGCTAAGGTCATTGGTGAGGTGGTAGAGCAGACGGGGAAGGCGAGGGTAATTATCAATTAGCTAGGATAAGTGGGAGGTATTTATGCGAGCTATTATTAGTGTATCTGACAAGAGTGGCGTGACCGACTTTGCCAAAGACTTAAGTCAGTTGGGGTTTGAAATATTTAGCACCGGCGGCACTCAAAAGGCATTGGAAAAGGCCGGGGTGCTGGTAAAAAGCGTCTCCGGGCTTACCGGGTTCCCTGAGATTCTCGATGGCAGGGTAAAGACTCTGCACCCGATAGTATATGGCGGCATTCTGGCTAGACGTGACCTTCCCGAGCATATGTCACAGCTAGCTGAGCATAACATCGAGACTATTGACCTGATTGCGGTTAACCTCTACCCCTTTGTCCAGACTGTATCCAAGGAAGGTGTCACCCTGGATGAAGCAGTGGAGAATATTGACATTGGTGGCCCAAGTATGATTCGGGCAGCGGCTAAGAATTTTGCCAGTGTTATCGTAGTAGTAGACCCGGCTGATTACCAGCCGGTTGTGGAGAAATTGAAGCAGGAGAGCCTAGAACTAGCTGAGCGAAAGAGGCTGGCTCAGAAAGCTTTCCAGCATGTAGCCGTTTATGATACCGCTATTGCCCAGTATCTAAGGCAGGATACGGAAGGCTTCCCCGAGGATATGACCATTGCCTTAAAGAAGCGCTATGGACTTCGCTATGGTGAGAATCCCCACCAGCAGGCTGCCTTCTACGCTGAGCCGGCGGTTGGTAAAAAGAAGGCAACTGGTATCACCTGGGCTGAGCAGTTAGCGGGCAAGGAGCTTTCATTTAATAATATTCTGGACGCCGATGCTGCCTGGGGAGTAGTTACTGACTTTTCTGCGCCTACGGTGGCTGTTATCAAGCATACCAATCCCTGTGGCCTGGCCAGCCATGAAGACATCACTGAAGCCTACCGGCGAGCGCTAAGTGGTGATCCGGTAGCTGCCTTCGGCGGCATTGTTGCTTCCAATAGAGCTATTGACCTGGCTACTGCCGAAGAAATTGATAAGACCTTTTATGAGATAGTTATTGCTCCTGAGTATGAGGCTAAAGCTCTGGAAATATTGAGGCGAAAGAAAAATTTGCGTATTCTCGTTGCTGAACTACCACCCGGCTATGGTAAGACTGAACCGGGCTACCTTGATTTCCGCCGGGTCAAGGGTGGGTTTCTTATCCAGAGTTCAGATTCTCTACCTGAGGATAGTGTTAGCCTGAAAACGGTAACTAATCGTGAGCCAACGCCAGCCGAAGTAAAAGATTTACTCTTTGCCTGGCGGGCGGTCAAGCACGTAAAGTCAAACGCTATTTTGCTGGTTAAGGATAAGACACTCCTGGGGATGGGAGCAGGACAACCCAGTCGCATTGTCAGTGCCCAAGTAGCTAAAGAGAAGGCTGGAGACAAAGCCAAGGGCAGTGTTCTGGCTTCGGATGCTATGTTCCCCTTCCCTGATGTTGTAGAGGCAGCAGCGGCGGCTGGAGTAACCGCCATTATCCAGCCTGGCGGCTCAATAAGAGACGAAGACTCGATTAAGGCAGCAAATAAGAATAATATAGCTATGGTCTTTACCGGTATCAGGCATTTTAGACATTAAGCTGTTAATTGGGAAATTGGAGCTATGGCTAATGCGATTTTAGTGCTGGATATGGTCAGAGGTTTCCTGGAAGCGGGCCATCCTTTATATTGTGGTAATAGAGCCCGCCGCATAATTCCTCAGGTGCAATCCCTTCTAGAACAAGAGCTCGCCCGAGGTTCCAAAGTATTCTTCCTTTGTGACCATCATACTCCCGATGACCCCGAATTCAAAATGTTTCCTCCCCACTGCATCGAGGGAACTGAAGAGGTAGAGCTCATTCCTGAATTAGCCCAATACCAGGGCGAGGTAATACCCAAAAGGAAGTTAAGTGCTTTCTTTGATACACCCCTTGAGGAGAAGTTGCTTGAGCTCAAGCCAGAGAAAGTTATTGTTTGTGGTGTCTGCACCGATATTTGTGTATTGCACACGGTGGCCTACGCCAGAAACCGGGACTATCAGGTAGAGGTGCCCGTTGACTGCGTTACCACCTTCAATGAAAAGGCACACTACCCCGCCCTGGAACATATGGAAAAGACCATCGGGGCAAAGCTAACCAATACCAAGGTTAGCCAAATTCAGCTACCTAAATTCGAGCCCGGTGAGGCTGTCTTGTCTGGAGAGACAGCCGATATTTACTTTGCCAACACCATAGATATATTGCGTCATGAGGCACTTAACCCGGTAGCCACCATGGAGATATTCCCCAGGCAAGCCGGGATACTCTGTGGCATGGAAGAAGTCAAGGCTCTGCTAAATAAGGTTTTACCTGAGGCCAACAGGGAGGTATGGGCTCTGGCTGAGGGTAAGGAAATGAAGAAGAAGGAAGTGGTATTGCGTATAACTGCTCCCTACCAGAGCTATGGATTATATGAAACAGCCATAGATGGGATTCTAGCCTACTGCAGTGGTTGGGCAACAGCAGCTAGAGAGTGCGTGGAAGCAGCCAAGGGGATACCAATCATCAGCTTTGGTGCCCGCCATGTTCACCCATCAGTTGCCGGAGTAATGGATTATTCAGCTATGGTTGGTGGCTGTGCCGGTTGCTCCAGTATAGCTGGCGCTAAGCTGGCTGGCATTAAACCGTCAGGGACCATGCCCCACGCTCTGATTATAATTATGGGTGATACTGTTAAGGCTACCCTAGCCTTTGATAAATATATGCCGGCTGATGTGCCTCGCGTGTCTCTGGTTGATACTTTTAAGGATGAGGCTGAAGAAAGTCTGCTGGTGGCTCAAGCACTGGGGAAGAGGCTTGATTCAGTTCGGCTTGATACCCCGGGCGAGCGGGGTGGGGTTACCGCTGACCTGGTCAAGGAGGTAAGAGCCAGACTGGATTTAGCTGGCTTTAACAAGGTAGGCATTTTTGTTAGTGGTGGCATTGACCCAGAGCGCATCACCTACTTTCTTGAGAATGGGGCTACGGTTGACGGCTTTGGTATTGGCAGCTATATCAGTGATGCCAAGCCCATTGATTTTACCGCTGACCTGCACCAGGTAGAAGGAAAGCCAATAGCTAAAAGGGGCAGGATTCCCGGCACTACCCCTAACCCCAGGCTAAAGCGTTTAATGTAACCTAATCATTAATCGAATAAAGGAAAAATATTATGATAGAACAAATGGTTGGTTTCTTTGTCTCCGGGTTTATCTACCCTGGTCTCCCGTGGACAAAACTGCTCTTGGGGGTTGGGCTGGCTATAGCATTTGGCGCATTCTGGTTTGCTCCCTACTGGACGCCAATATTCAAGAAACCATGGGCCTGGGCAGTTCTCGTCGGTGGTGCTATTGTGAGCTGGATTGCTGTTTCGTTTGTTCAAATTCCGCTGCAACTCTGGACCGGGCAGGCATTAAGTCACTTCTGGAGTCAGGAAATCCTGATGAGCTCGCTTCTGTTTGCCGGGATACCCCAAATACTCCTCAGCGGACTGGTCCAGGAAGGGTCAAAGCTCATACCGGTGGTTGTCTACTGGTGGCGTAAGGGCAAAAATATTGACCCTAAACTGGGGCTGATTATCGGCGCTGTAGCCGGGCTGGGACTTGGTATTTTTGAGGCACTGTGGGTACATAATACTGTTTTTTCCGCCGGCTGGAGCTGGGAATTGGTGCAAGCTGGTGGGCTGACAGCACTGGCTCCATTCTGGGAGAGATTCTTTACTGTAGCCTTTCATACTGCTTCCAGCGCTCTGGCTGGGTATGGTCTGGCTAAAGGTTGGGGCTGGCAGTTCTATCTTATAGCCTCTTTTCTGCATGCCTTCTTGAACTACAGCGTTATTCCTCTACAAATGGGGCTAATGACAGCCATCCACCTGGAAATATTTGTCGCTGTGTGGGCACTGCTTGTAACAGGGGGAGCCCTGTGGCTTCGCTGGAGAAAGACGCCAGAATTAGCCGAACCAGAGATTAGCGCCACTCAAATTTCAGACATAGAATCTGGTTAGTCTCCTCGGTAACCTTTACCCGCTCACCTATGCGCCAGCCAACTACCCACAGGATGTGCTCGGGTGAGCAGACAATAGGGACTCGCTGACGCCAGGCTTGAGGGATTTTGGCATCAATCATAAACTCACCCAGCTTCTTGGGCTGGCTCAAGCCCAGTGGCTGAAATCTATCACCGGACTGGCGAGAGCGTACCGTCAATTTATCACCAGCTTTATCAAAGTCGAAGTAGGCGACAAAGTCCTCATCTGTCCCGCTCATCTGTTCCCGTTTTATAATACTCGCTTCCACGCGCCAGCCGGGTAGCAGTGTCTCACCCGGTATCTTTAGTCGGAATTCACCGCTTAGTGCCGGGAAGGGAGATACAGCCGCCGGGTCTGGACTTATCAGGTATTTATCATATTCAATGGAAAAGATTAAGCCCCCGGGCAGGCTGATTCTTTTCCCTGCCGGCTTGGTTAAGACACCCATTATTTCTTCAATGTGACGCACCTCAATATCCTTAAGATTGCCCAACACCTTTTCTATGATTGCCCGAAGCAGGTATCGTTGCAGGGTGGAAGGTAACTCAAGAAAGCTTTCCTTGTCTAAAATAATCGCCTTTTCTTGTTCCCGGACAATTTCACCCCATAATGAGGCAATTTCTTTATCAATAAAGGCAAGGTCATCACCAGCAATGCGGGCAGTTCGGAGCAAGGCATCAGCCACTCGCGGGTTATAACTTTGTAGCAGGGGCAGGAGCTGATGGCGAATCCGGTTCCTTAGTGGAGATAATGAAAGGTTGGAGGCATCAAGCCTGGGCATAAGCTGGTGGTCACGACAATAGCTGGCTGTTTCCTGTCGGCTTACCGCCAGGAGAGGTCTTACTACAGTAAGACTATCCCCTAAAGACTGCCACAGGCTACCCGGTTGCAGTCCACGAAGCCCCGTAGTTCCTGTTCCCCGAATTAGATGCATCAGTATAGTCTCTATATGGTCGTCAATAGTATGCCCCACTGCCACTTGGTTAGCCCCGATAAACCTGGCTACCTGAGCCAGAAAGGCATATCGCACCTCACGGGCGGCTTCCTCTAACGAGAGGTGTTGCTGGGCTTGATACACCTTTACATCACGCTGGTCCACGGTAGCTGGAATACCGAGGCGGTGGGCTAAGTCGGAAACATACCGGGCATCAGCTTCAGACTCAGCACCTCGCAGTTGATGGTTAAGGTGAGCCACGTGTAGCCTTATGTCAAGCTCTTCCTGGAGCTTAGCCAGGATATAGATTAGACAGACTGAATCCGGACCACCGGATACTGCCACCAGCAACTTCTGCTGGCTTGATACCAGTTGATTTTCCCGGATGAAACCTAGCACCCTCAGTTCTAATCGTTGTTGCATCTACTTACCTTCGCCTTGTCGGTTGAGGCTGTGTGATGAATAGTAGCGGGCATTCTCTACCCGCTTGCTGTAACTGGGATGGTTATATAGTAAAAGCTCTACCCAGCGGCTGGGCTGTGCCTCAGACAGATTCTGGTCAGTAAGCCTGGTCATAGCATTAATAAACGATTTGGGGTCATCAGTCAACCTCAAGGCATACTCATCGGCAACCACTTCCCGGTGACGACTATAAGCACGGGCCAAGGGTGCTACCAGCAAGCTGAAGACAGCAAATATGAGCATCAGCAACGGCAGAGCGGCTACATCTGATATGCTATTAAAGCCCAGAGGCACCACACTGACTCTCAAGGCAATGTCTGTGACGTAGAACCCAACCAACCATATAGCTGACTGGACAACAAAGAGCCTGAAAATATCGTTATGGAGGTAGTGTCCTAGCTCGTGGGCGGTGATTATTTCAATCTCTAGCGGTGAATATCGCTGGAGTAAGGTATCGCTGAGAACAATCCGTTTGGTATTACCCAATCCCATCAAAGCAGCATTAGCCATAGTGCCTTTGCTGCTCAACTCGATAGTATAGACACCACTGACATTCGTCCCGGCTCGCTGTGCCAGTTGCTCCAGCCTTAGCTTAAGGTCGGTATCACTGAGGGGCGTCATCTTGAAGAAGAGGGCACCTATAATACGTGGAGCTAGATTGGCCAGTATCAAGCTGAGTAAAATTATCAGAGCCCAGCTAAGCAGCCACCACATCTGTGGGAAGCTAGTAATGAACCAGTAGACAGCAGCTACAATCCCGGCGCCAAGTGTCAGGCTTATTACCCCGGTCTTGGCTTCATCACCTAACCAGCCATTAAATCTTTGAACGGACAGTCCGTAGCGGTGAGGCAGGACAAAGCCCTGATAGTAGCTTAGCGGTGCTGACAGCACTTCGTAGGCTATCACCAGAATAGCAAAGTAAACAACGGCTAACGGGACTGTCGGTAAATCAAACAACCCGGTTAGCCTTAGGGAAAGGCCACCGAACACCAAGAGCAGCAACAAAATAGCGGCTAGTGACAAGTTACCGCTGGCTAGGTATCGCCTGGACTTAGCGTATTTTCTTGCCTTTACCTGCCTTAACTGGTCTGGGGCTGGCTCACCTGCAGAGTTTGCATCGGACTGGGACATATTCAATGCTAGCTTGTTTTTAGAATAAGTTTGGTGCGATGTATAGATTGTGGCTGATGGTCAAAACCTAGAGCGGCGGTGACCTGCTCCGGCCTGCCTGAACCGCTGCTATCACAACGTAACCTCATACCGATAGTGCAACATCCACTACGCCAATCAACGAGCCACAGGTCATCAATTAAAGCCCTCAGGTCGTAGTTTCGCGTGCCAGTATCCCTCTGATGTTGCCATGGCAAGTGCTTTACCGAGAGCAAAGAGATAAGCCCCGCCTCTATATCCTTTTGCCCTTTTTCGGTTTCCACTTCAACCTTATATTCGGCATAAACAACCTGTGATTGTAAAGATGGCATTGTTAGCGGTATTTGATATACCTGAAATATATTAATGCCAAGCGGTAGCTGCTGACTCACAGCAGTGGTGAAACCATGTGGGGAAACCCATTTGGTGGTAAAAATATCCATTAGCTCAACTTCACTGGTTACGCCTACGGCCAAGGGCAAAGCCAGTGATATTCGGGGCTTGGGACTAAACCCCTGCGAGTAGGCTAATGATACCCCCGCCCGACGAAACGCTCTCTGCCATAAGCGCATCATGTCCAGGTGTGAGATGAACTTTACCTCTTGCCCCCGGTAGAACCTAACGCGCAGACGCTGCATGTTTTTCCTTGGTCAACAGGATTTTTTCGATTTTTAAGCCCCGCATTTCCGTTATCACTATCCTCATGCCTTTATACCTCAGCCGTTCACCTTGTCTAGGTATATACCCTAAAAGGTTGAGTACAAAGCCAGCTACCGTTTCATAATCACCCGCGGGTAACTCCAAACCCATCTCCTCATTCGCCTCCTCAATGCGCATGCCACCATCAATTTGGAAGGTATACTCATTAATTGCCTCGTACTCCTTTTCTACCTCAGCTAGTTCATCCCCTACCGGGCCAACAATCTCTTCAACCAAGCGGCTGAGGCTGACTATACCAGCAGTGCCACCAAATTCATCTACCACCACGCACATCCGATAGTTATTATCCCGCATCTCAGCAAATAGCTCATTAATACGCTTGCTCTCAGGAGCAAAATAAGCCGGACGAATCAGGTCATCAATGGCATCCTCCTTAGCAATAGTCCCCTTAGCCTCAGCCATGAGCACATCTTTTACCGATAAGATGCCAACTACATTATCCATATTATCCTGATATACTGGAAACCGAGACATCGGATTCTCAGCATAGAGACTAAAAAAATCAGCCAGTTTAGTCCCCTTCTCTACACTTATCACTTCGGTACGTGGGACTGTAACCTCTCTAACTGGCCGGTCACCAAAGTCAAAGACCTTGTGTAGCATCTCAGCTTCGGACTCCTCTACCGTTCCTTCCCTGTGTCCCACTGATATCATAGTGCGAATTTCCTCATCACTGACCAGAGACCTGGGCACAGGTGCTCCTCCCGCCAGCTTACTAAATCCGGTGGCTATCCAGCTCAGCACTATCACAAACGGGGTAAATATCCACGATACTATCTCTATTGGTCGAGCAAAGGCTAGGGATAACCTCTCAGCATGCTGGGTAGCTATGGTTTTAGGGGTAGTTTCACAAAATATCAGGAGAAGGACGGTTACTCCTATGGTGGAAATAATGATTCCTTTTTCACCCCAAAAATGGATAGCCAGCACCGTACCGAGAGCAGCAGCGGCGGTGTTTACCAGGTTGTTCCCCAGTAGGACAGTGGATAGAAACTTCTCCGGGCGTTGAACCATCCTGGCTACCCGTTTTGCCCCCTTCACATTAGTGTTAACCATGTGCTCCACCCTGAACCGCTCCAGGGAAACAAAGGCTGTTTCTGAGCTGGAAAAGAAGGCTGATAGCAAAAGACAAACGAAAAGAGGTATTAGGTATATTATTCCAATACTAGACATATAACATCACCCCACTCTTATTGAATAAAACCTCCCTTAATTATTCCTTTCAATCATCATAGCATTGGCTAATAAGAGTGTCAAAACAATTATCTGAAATTTCTTATCAACCTCCAGCGGTGTTTTGTTCCCTAATGGCTATGCTATAATCCAGATGTATGAAAATTCTGGGCATTGAGACCTCTTGTGATGAAACAGCAGCGGCGGTGGTGGAGGATGGAGCCAGAATTCTGTCCAATCAGATTGCCTCCCAGGTGGAAATCCATGCTCGCCACGGGGGTATTGTGCCTGAGGTAGCCTCCAGGCAGCACATTCTGGCTATTATCCCCATTATTGAACAGGCAATGGCTGAGGCCAGGGCTACCTGGAGTGATTTGGATGGCATTGCTGTCACCATCGGTCCTGGTCTAGCTGGCTCATTGCTGGTCGGAGTAAATGTGGCTAAGGCTATTGCTTTAGCTCAAGGGCTACCTATTACCGGGGTTAATCACCTTGAAGGTCATATCTATGCTAATTGGCTGGGTGACAGCAGCCCTAGTTCTGTTCCTGACTTCCCCTTGTTATGCCTCATTGTTTCCGGTGGGCATAGTGACCTGGTACTAATGAGGGGGCACGGAGATTATGTAATATTAGGGCGGACACGGGATGACGCCGCCGGCGAAGCCTTTGACAAAGCTGCCAGGATATTAGGGCTGGGTTATCCCGGGGGTCCGGCTATTGAACAGGCAGCCAGGAATGGGAATACTATCTCCATTCAGCTACCTCGTGCCTGGCTAAAGGGGACAAGCGACTTCAGCTTTAGCGGTGTCAAGACAGCCCTGTTACGAGCAGTGGAGAAGGGAATGGTCTCAAACGGGGCTGATGCTGCTGCCAGCTTTCAGGAAGCAGTGGTTGATGTTCTGGTGACCAAGACTGTAGCCGTAGCCAAAGAGCGCCGGGTAAAGCAGATTTTACTGGCCGGTGGGGTGGCATCAAATGAATTACTTCGTCAGCGACTAGCACAAAACTCATCCATCCCGGTCCTGGTTCCTGAGCCGGTGTTATGCACTGATAATGCCGCTATGATTGCTGCTTGCGGCTACTACCGGTTCCAGGCAGGCAAGATTGATGGCTTAGACTTAGACGTGATTCCCAGCCTCAGGCTGGCTTAAAGGGCAGCAGTTACATTTACCTCGAGTGCACAGAGTGTTATAGATGTGAATCAGCCCTTGTTGACGTCGGGCTGAGTTGACTAGGCTATTGTTTAACCCAAGCTGGTTCCTCATATGCCTTTCCACGGCGTTTATTGCCAGCCTAGGATAACTACGATAAAGGTCAAATGCCTCCTTCTCAATTTCTGGATGAGAGTTAACTCTGCTCCAGGCGTAAGCGAAGGGCAGAACGACATTGACCACAATGCCAGCCGCTCGCCTGCTACCAAGAAGGGTTGGCATTTTTATTCTACAACCTGACCCAAAGTCAAAGTGACTTGCCCAGTAATCACTGGTGGTAACTATTAACCCCTCTTTTAATCCAGGGTGGCTTTTGCTGATAGCCACACCTTTTATCATATTAACCACCTCATCCAATATCCCCCTCTCCCTACAGCGAAGTATGAGGTAACTCATAGCTACTATGCGGCGAATGGGGAAGTTGTTTGGTCTGACCTTGAACAGGTGCCAATCACCATGGGACATTGCCCTAGCCTGGCAAGAAGAAGTCCATAGCCCCTCTAATGTATCTACCCACTCATCATTTCCCGGGTGCCAATTGGGGCGCTGTGAGGGAAGTAGTCCAGCAGTACCTAATAATAAAGCCTGTTGCCAAGCAAGACATTCCCCGTCTGATATTTTGCCCCGGCTTATAGATTCTAGACGCTGGAGTGACAACCTGCTGGCTAACTCTAAGAAGGGTAACTTATTCTTGGAGTAACCCAGAGCGCCCATTATCCCCTGGTAAAGGCACTGACCTGCCTCCATCTGACCTAAATCTGTTTGAAACCGGGCAGCCTTGGCTAAAAACCGTTCCTCCCCGGCACTATCTAGGAATTCGGCTATAACGCCTTTAGTTAGGCGTTCTGCAGCTTTAAGGCAAGGCACACTTATGGTAGGCAGAGGGTTAGTCCACTGGCTAATCGGGCTCTTTATGTATTTGTGAAGGACAACAGTAGGAATAGTCTCCCCGTTGGGGAGATTGGTAGCTGTCCCAGTATCGTCCCACATCACCACATGCAAGATTACCCGGTTATAGACGGGGTTGTCCTGGTGCCGGTGCGTTTGCCAATCACTAGATTTAGTATGAACTTCTATATCCCCGATTGCTAACCTGCCACTGATAGTAAGAACCGCATCCCGGAAATCAGCCCCTTGGTCATCATTAGACCTTCCCGGGTAGATTATCTTTACTGAGTCACCTTCCTCAGTGGTCAGCTCTGTTCCATCCAATAGCAGGCGCTGCCAGATTTTAACCACCAAACTCTCTGGTACTTTTACTTGTTCTCCTGCCAAATAGCCCAAAACCCTATAATCCCCCCCATTTACTTTACACGAAACCGTGTATAGCGTCAAGAGTTTTTATATTTATCGAGGTGACAACAAGCAGTGTATTAATTTCAAAATTGAGTGGTTGACATTGGTAGTTACAAAAGGAGACAGGTTAGGTGAGGGTTTCAGGGGAAAATAGATACTGCGTTGTTGTTTTTAATACCTTCCTTAGTACGCCTAACTGCGGCTTGTATATCGTAATCCTTTTCCCTTTGGAGGTGAGGGGCATTTTAAGAATCTTTGAAATAATCTTCTCCTCGATTCCTTGCTCACATATTATCGCCGCCTCATCTTGATTTGGACCCAGTTGTATAAGCATGGGCAGTAACAATACTTCCTGCTCCTCGGTATTTAACATGCCTGCCAGGTATTCTAACTCTTTCCTCTTGAAAAGATGGGGGCTGCCATCATTGCATACTACATGGGGATATTCCTCGCCTAATAAACCCGATAGCGGTTTTTGGCGGTATGGCAGATGGGCGTTTAGCACCCTGAGCTCATCCTTTAAACACTCGTGAAGCATCCTTTCGTAAGGTGATTCGTTAGCCATCTATCTACCCTCGTTGAAGTAGCACCTTTACCCGCTTCAGCCGTGATTTCTCCTCCCTATCCCTTTCCTCAAACTTCATATCTAAGTCTCTTATTGTCTCTTGTAACCCAGGAATTATTATATATTCTAAGGCATTAACTATTCTTTTTGTCCTATTTATTTCCATTCCCAATAACTCAAGGCCCCTCTGGAGCTCAGCCAGCTCGACAATAGCCTCAAGGCATTTTTCCGATAGTTGTGCTGCCTGATCCAAGTACGAAGAGGTATCAAATAAGCTATACCCTCTTACTGTCTTTTCCTTCTCGGCTAGTTCAAAGGAAGGGGTTTTCACTCCGGCTATATTTCTTGAACCGGTGACCACCTTTAATTCGGTCTCATTGGCTATTAGCTCCTTCTCCAATGCTATGTAGCCATGATACCCGGCAGCCATTGATAGCGCCTTATAATCCTCAAAAATCTGGGTAAGTAGTTTACCTTTAGCCCCTACAATCTCTCTGGCTGTCTGCAAAAATTCCATGGTTAGTATTGACAGTCTGTCTTTTACTATCTTTTGTATTCTCTCGGCCAATGAAAGTCGACGCTTTAGCTTAATAAGCTCAATCTTTGTCGGCCTAACTTTGATTAATTGCTGAGGCATTCGCCCATCCTACGTCTTTTCCGAATGCTTGGGGAGATATTTTTTAATTAGTTCCTCGCTAATTAGCTTCAGGTCTTCCTCAGGTAATGCTGAAAATAATTTCCAGCCTGTATCCAGGGTCTCTTCTACTGTTCTGCCTTCAAACTCACCCTGAGATATGAATTCTCTCTCAAACGAGTCTGCATTGGTCAGGTAAATTTTGTCCCTATCACTCAATGCCTCAGCCCCGATGATGGTTGATATCTCCCTGAGGCTGCACCCTTCGGCATAGGCGGCGTATAACTGCATAAAGACATTGTTATGGTCTTCCCTGGTTTTACCCGGCCCGATTCCTTCCTTCATCATCCGCGACAGGGACAAGAACACATCTATTGGCGGGTATATCCCCTTCCTCTCATGCTCTCGAGAAAGCACAATCTGCCCTTCAGTGATATAGCCGGTAAGGTCAGGTATAGGATGAGTTATGTCATCATTAGGCATGGTTAAAATGGGCATTATGGTTACTGAGCCTTCCCTTCCAGAAATTCTACCCGCTCTCTCATACATTGTGGCTAAGTCGGTATACATGTATCCAGGATATCCTCTCCTTGATGGTATCTCCTCTCGCATGGCAGAAAGTTCACGAAGGGCTTCACAATAATTGGTCATATCAGTAAGTATTGCCAGCACATGCATACCGTGTTCCCAGGATAGATACTGGGCAGCGGTTAAGGCTAACTTCGGCGTTGATATTCGCTCTATAACCGGGTCTGAAGCTGTATTGATGAAGGCTACCGTTCTTTCCCGAGCCCCTGTCTTCTCAAGATTTGCCATGAAAAAGGAGGCATCATCATAACTAACACCAATGGCAGCAAACACTATGGCAAATTTTTCTTCTTTACCCCGAACTTTAGCCTGCCGAATAATTTGAGCTACGATTCGATTATGGGGTAGACCCGAGCCACTGAATATTGGCAGTTTCTGTCCCCTGACCAAAGCATTTAAGCCATCTATGGCTGATATTCCGGTTTCAATAAACTCAGCTGGGGGCTCACGTGAGGCGGGGTTCATCGGCTCACCACTAACATCTAGATAGTCTTCAGGGATAACAGGTGGACCACCATCTATAGGCTCTCCCATTCCGTTAAAGACCCTTCCCAGGATGTCGATTGATACCGGCAGCTTTAAAGTCTCGCCTTTGCACCTTATCTTACTTCCAATAAGGTCGACCTCACTAATGCCACCAAATACCTGGATTATGGTTACCTCTTTGCTAATGTCTATTGCCTGACCCCGCTTTACCTCACCAGTTGAGAGTTGGACATCAACTATCTCCCCAAATTTTATACCGGGGATACTCTCGGCTACGAGCAAAGACCCTTTAGCCCGGTTAATTGCTCTTGCTTCTTTAATGTAAAGACTCATGAGACCCCTCCCTTCTCAGCTACTAGGCTTACTTCCATCTCCGACCATAATTCCTTGATTCTCTGCTCAAAGACATCGTTGGGTATATCTTTCATCCTAGATATTCTAGGCACCATCGGGGAAGAGCGAATCTGGCCAACATCTACCCCAGAATCCAACATCTCCTGCGCCAATTGGTAAAACTTGACTATGGTCCTGAGCATGAGATGAGCCCTTGCCGGCATGCAGTAGGTATCAATTTCGTGGTAGGCGCTTTGCATGAGGAAATCCTCGCGTATCATCCTTGCCACTAGCAGTAACAATTTGTCCCTTTCGGGCAAAGCCTCAGGACCGACAAGTCTTACAATCTCCTCCAGCGCCGCCTCCTCCTGTAAAACCTTCAGTGCCGTGGCTCTTGTATCTGCCCATTCTGGAGCGAACTCACTCCACCAATCTTTAACATCCTCAGCATATAGACTGTAGCTAGTGAGCCAACTTATCGCCGGGAAGTGCCTTCTGTTAGCTAGCGTAACATCCAGAGAGTATAAGGCATCCACTATTCTGAGGGTATGCTGAGTTACTGGCTCGCTGAAGTCGGCTCCGGGAGGGCTTACCGCACCGGCTACTGTTACCGAGCCGGTTCTATCTGGACTGCCCAAGCATTCAACCAATCCTGCCCTTTCATAAAATGAGGAGAGCCGCGACCCAAGATATGCCGGGAAGCCTTCCTCCCCCGGCATCTCTTCCAGTCTTCCGCTAATTTCCCTCATAGCTTCAGCCCACCTCGAGGTTGAATCTGCGACCAGTAGAACGTCATAACCCATGTCCCTAAAGTACTCACCGATAGTGATACCAACAAAGATACTTGATTCACGGGCAACAACTGGCATATTGGAAGTGTTAGCCAGAAATATTTCCTTCTCTTGCAACAACCTGTCTGTTGTCGGGTCCTTAAGCTTCCTGAAACTATAAAGCACATCAGCCATCTCATTGCCTCTTTCGCCGCAGCCAACATAAATGTTGAGCTGGGTCTGAGCCCATCTAGCCAATTGCTGTAAGGCAACAGTCTTACCGGTACCAAAGCCTCCGGGTATGGCACCTTTACCACCTAAGGCTAAAGGAAACATGTAGTCTATAATTCTCATGCCAGTAACGAGTAATTTTGACGGGTCTAACCTTCGCTTATAGGGTCTGGGTTTTCTTACCGGCCATTCTTGCATTAGTTTAATCTCTTTTACTTTCCCGTCCTGCTCTATCTGGGCTATTGGTTCTTCAACAGTATAGTCACCTTTACCCATCTTTTTCACCACACCTCTAACCCCGTGGGGCACCATTATTCTATGTTCTATAAGCTCGGTCTCAGGAACCGTGCCAATTATATCCCCTTCATTAACTTTATCCCCGGCCTTGACTTTGGGTGTAAACTGCCACTTTTTGTCCCGGGCAAGAGCCAACGCCTTTGTCCCTCGCTTTATAAATGAGCTTTCTTCCATCAACTCGGTCAAAGATTTTTGAAGTCCGTCATAAATGGAGCCCACAATCCCCGGACCCAACTCAGCAGTTAGAATTTTACCTGTTCCCCTAACCTTCTGGCCAACCTCTAACTCCAAGGTTTCCTCATGGGCCTGGATTATTGCCTTATCACCTTCCAGGCCTATTATTTCGCCTACAAGTTCCTCCTCTCCTATCTCAACAATCTCATAAACCTGAGCTCCCTTCATATCCTCAGCTATAACCAGGGGACCTGACACCCTCCATATTCTTCCCATAGCCTTATTACCTCCGTAAAACTCGGGTTAAATTTCTATATCAAACCCGATAAATTTCCGAATATATGCCTTGTAATATTCTCTGGCATCCTGATAGCCCCTGCCACGTTTTGACGGAACTTCAACAATCACCGGGGTCACTTTCTTACCTTCTTTAACTTGAGTCAGTAAATCACCGACGTATTCCGCATAATCTTCCAGTATCACTATCACGCCAACATCAGGCTCAGCTATCAGCCCACTTAGGACCTGTCTAACCTCTTCTCCAGTATCGTGGTCTTCCTTTATTAGATGATATCTACCGATACCAGCTAATCTCATCCCACTAACTAGGTCTTCGTCTCCTATGACGGCTATGCCCATTTGCTTAATCGGCATCATGATGCAAATACCAGATACGTCTTTATTTCTTCCACGGGTATGCTATCAAACATTGCCTTTAGAATCAGTCTTAAGTTTCGTATTTCAACCTCTTTAATCATTAAATACCAAACTAACACTAGAGGGGATAGCACCCTCGGCGATAGTATCTCCTTGCTCAACCTGAACTTGTGCTTATCAATAATTTCATCTATAGCCATGAGGCTCTTAGTTCTATCATAGCTACTTACTACTTCTTCCACCACATTGTGGTATAGAGTATTCCTTAGCCTGCCAGTTATCTCGGTCAATTTAAGCGATAATAGCTCCCTAATGAGTCCACCTGATATTATATACCCTCCGCCAATGGTGGATTCAGTCGCTTCAACCCCTCTACCCTCCATTACAGCTCTTAATATAACTTGCAAGTTTATCAAATCTATTATGATACTGAAGGCTTTGACCAGTATGGAGCCCTCTTCTGTATCTCTGGTCATATTTATCAGGTTCTTATAATACTCTCCATCTAATCTAGCTTCGGTCAAGAGGTTTGACTTTACCTCTCCATCTACCTTGTATTCCCTTAGGATAGATGCGTAATCCCCAAGCTTGCATTTGTTGAGTAGCTCTATAACGCTATCCACATCTTCGGCAGCGAAAAGCTCGTCTAGTAATCCATAATTGTGGATAACCCCTAGCGGTAGCCTACGGGCTTCCCTACCTATTGAAATACCCTGCAAAGCAGCCTTGATATTTAACACATCGTATTTTATTATATGCGCTCTCAATACCTTAAGTATGTCAGCCGGCACAGGCCTAAACCATTCCAGGCGCTCAAGACACCCTCCCAGATACCTCCACAGGTATTCATCAATATCATCAAAGGTTTCAGCTGTTACTCCTTCAAGGTAACTCCCTATATCAGTCCCTCTAATAATTTGTAACACATCCTGGACACTGGATACATTCGACATCCTATCAATATAATCGGCAGTCACAATTTTAGACTCCTCACCTTTCAGGTAGGCCGACATAAATGCATACCTGGTATCAAAAAAACCCATCCTATAAACCTTTAAAGAGTTCCTTATTTATCTCGGGCAATAGTCTTGGTAGTAACATCTCAAGTCTGGTCTCATAAGTATTATCTATCCTGATTTTTCCATCAATGTCCTCAACTATAACCCCACCGGTGAAATCAAACTCCTTTACTTCCGTTACTTTACTAGCTAATTCTTTATCCCCCTTAATGAGTTTTTTCACAGCGGCACTATCTCTGGGCGAAACATAAACCCTGGCTTTATCAATATCAAGTGTATTAATGGCTTCCTTAGTCAGGTTTAAGACTAAGCTTTCATCATGCAAAGACCCAGACAACGCCTTTTTCGCCCTGCCGACTATCTCATCAATTACTGCCGTTTTGGTGGTTAATAACTCTTGGCGAACCTTTATAGAAGCTTGAGCCAGGATTCGGGCAGCCTCAGCTTCAGCTTCTTCTATAAGCTTACCTCTATCCTCCTCAAGTTTTGCTTTCTGCTGCTTTTTAGCTTTCTCTATCCCTTCCCGTGCTTTATTCTCAGCCTCTTTTACTATATTCTGGGCATCCACCTTTACCCTGTCCAAGATAGCCTCGCTTATTTTCTCCATTCCACTCATAAGACTCCCTCTACATAAGCCCTAACATAGTTAATGCCATTATGGTGAATACCAGTCCCAACACACCCAGTAGCTCGACAAACACAGCTAGCATCATGCTACTGGTAAATATCTGCCCCTTTGTCTTGGGCAGGAGTGAGATACCCGAAGCACACACACTGCCCTGGTATATTGCTGAGAACAGTTCCGCCAAGCATGCTATAAGCCCAATGCCAAGCACAGTCATGCCACTGCCACCTGTTTCTACCACTTTAGGCACTACTGCTGTTATAATAAGTATCAATACTATGAGCCCATAGAAGCTTTGAGTCATTGGTAGAGACGATAGCACTATAACACTCCTGAATTGCCCCGGATCCTCAGATAAGGTAGCTGTTCCGGCAGACGCTGCCTTAGCTATACCTATTGAGGAACCGACTAAGCCACCAATTAGGGCTAAGGCCCCGCCTAGAGTAGCTAAAGAAGTTGGATCAAATATCATTTTTTTTAACCCTCCTTTTCTTGAATTATGTTGTGACCGGTGCCGATATACGCTTCTTTAACTTGAATGGGCTATATCGCCTACCTCCTCCCTCATAGAATTTAAACAGGAATTCGACAAAGCACAGCCTAAGCGAATGTATAACACCAGTGATCATGCCAAGAGACAAGTTAATCATATGCCCCGCGATGAGAATCAAAATGGCGACAATACTCCCCAATATAAGCCCAAATGCACCAGGAAATATCCCACTGAATACCTCTGCCAGCATATTAAAGCTTGCGCCAAGGTAGTATGTAGCTAATCCCACTCCGGCTAATCGGCAATACGACATGACATCACCCAAGATGCCAGTTAAGTCGAAAATCCAGAGAATAAATCCCAAACCACCGCTCTGTATGATGGAGCCAGCAATGACTAATATCACACCTACCAACATGCCATATAAAGAGATTGTATATATCTGTTCAGTAAACGTTGGTAAATCCAAAGGCAACGTAGTGTAGAGAAGGTATTCTAATTTGAGGAAGTTAAGCAGGAAAGGTATTCCAAGTTGGACTAGAAATAAACCAATTTTATTTACTATTATCCCCCTGTTTCTTTCCTTCACCCCTTTAATTAGTGCCAGCAGATGGCCTATATTCACATGGATAAGACCTATTATCAAGGCTATTATTATGAACTGTAGGGGGTCTTGAAATAATTGTTCAATTCCTTTAACAAGGGCTACAGACCCCAACCCGAAGAGTTCATAAATATTGCCTAAGTAACTTCCGCTAAGCAAACCCAAAACAAGAGCTACGCCGCCACTGATATAGAGCAGACTTTTGAATAGTTTAATACCTTCGGATTCCGGGTCACCAAGAAACCTAGCTACAAGAAATCTTGCCAGCAGGATAACACCGATAGCATAAACCACATCGGCCATCATAAGTCCGAAGAAAATGGCAAAAGAATAAGCTATTATCGGTGTGGGGTCCCATTCCCTGTACTTCGGGATAGCAAATAGGCTTACAACAACCTGAAATGGCTTGAATCCCTTCGGATTCTTTAGTTTGGTAGGCGGTTCTTCTTCCTCTTCCGGTTTTCTGGTGTCAATAAATACATAGTCTATACTCTGTTTAACCTCAGAGATTACAGACTCAATATTGTTCTCTGGAATCCATCCCTCAATTAAGGTTACATATTTGGCTTCGCAGGCTTTTTCTAAAACTGATAACCTTTCATTTTCGGCTGCTAACGCTTCCCTCAAAAGGGCAATCCTATTTAAATCCTCTCTAGCCTTACTCTGAAGTTCTTCACGAAGTTTTGTTAATTCCTCTTCAAGACTGCGAATTTTACCGCTGGCTATTTCCAGAAAGTTCCTCAAGGTTAAATCTTCGTCAGGTATTGGTAAAATTTTGCCCCCGGCATCACTAACTATAGACTCTATGATTTTCTGGTCCTTGACCCTAGCCACCACATAAAATACAGTCTCGTTTTCTACGCTGGCAACAACATCCTCAAACAGGTAGTTTTTCAGGCGGGTAGATAAAGCTTCGTATGCCTCACCAGGCAGGACAAAAAGTCTAGAAAAAAGGTAGTCTCCAGAAAAATTCAGGTCTCTCAGTCTAAGGTCAATCTGTCCAGCCAGAGCTTCAAGATACTTCTTCAGTTCGGTTAACTGCTGAGCCTCGTCATTAAGTTTAACAGCTCTCTCGTTCAGCTTATTAATCTTGTCGTATAATAATCTTACTTCGCCACTAATCTCGCTAAAGGGTCTGGTGTATATTACCTCAACATCCTCGCCTAAAGGCACTCGCTCTTTCTTTGGTATGTAACTTAGCACACTGTCAACGAAGGTTAGTAGCTCGCTGACCTCTTTTCGTTCGGATTCAATGGCGGCTCTATCTACAGGCTTTAACTCTTTACCTTCCTCAACATGGAGCACCCCGATTCTATGCAAAGTTTTAAGCGCCGGCTCTGAGTAATCCTTCATCGTCATTACTCTAACTTTGACCATAGACTCAGGGCTGTTGACAATGAGAGGTATCATTCCGACTCTACCCCAGTAATGAGGTTTACTATGCGCTTGGCAATTTTCTCCACTTCCTTATCAGTAGCAGTTCTAACCTCAGCTGCTTTCTTCTTCGACTCTTCGACCTCTTTGTTAGCTTCCTTTTCAGCCTTATGTATAATCTGCTCACGCTCCTTTTTGACTTCATCCAGGGTCACCTTGGACGAGAGAATTTTGCTGGCTTCTTCATTGGCCTTACGGAGAATTTCGTTAGCTCTGCTTCGAGCCTTCTCAAGTATCTTTTCCGCTTCACCCTCAATAGTTTCTACACTACTAATCACTTCTTCCCTAGCCACAACATGCCTCCTTTAAGGATTTTCAAGCTAACATGAGGTAGTATCTGGAGATTAGCCCTTTGAGTAACCTGAACTCCATTTTAGTCAACTTCATACTCATCAGGCTCCATAACTCAAACTTACGTCACTAACTACGGTGCAAACCACTAGCCGAAGGCAACATCACCCTCTGGGTTTGGTAATGTAAGAAAAGTAGTTCCAAGCGTTGGATTTTAGCAAAAAACTCCCCTCAAAGTCAAGAAAGTATATTAGCTCAAAGAGGGCTATTCATTTAAACACCGGCTCACCCCAAACCCACGCCTGAAACAAACAAAGCATAAGCGCCAAAAATATATAGTCCGATTAAGATGAGGGCATACCAACTGATGACGATAAAGGTCTTGCTCTTCTGCTGAAACCGGAGCCCAATAATAACCAGCAGAGTCATCACCACGGCTACTATAGCTGTGGTGAGATGAGCACCTGACACCGAAGACAGAATAGCCCCTCGACTAAAGGAAAGGTCAATCAGGAAAATAATGGCGATGTTAAACATATTGCTGCCTAATATGTCAGCGACTGCCATATCTATGGCGCCCAGACGAAGAGCAGCAATAGAAACCACTAACTCCGGCATCGAGGAACTAATCGCTAGAAATAGACTGCCGACAAAGCTGGCATCCCAAGCATAAGTCTGGCCAATCTCATCACCAATAAATGACAACCATATTCCGGCACCAATAACCGCTATAGCCGCCAGTGTAAACCTGAAGTACACCGACCTCATTGAAATCTCCGCATATTGAGGTGAGGCAGCCTCCACCCGCTGTACAGGTTGGCTGCGCTCAAAGCGGAACATCCCCCATACTGATACTAAATACAGGACGAGGATGATAATGCTGGGGACACCCACCCACCCCAGACCTAACCCGGAAAGCCTTTCTCCAGCAAAGATGCTAACGGCAGCGACAGCGATAAGCAATATCCCAACACCGGCCGATGCTATATGCCGTCGCCTCACCTCACTTAAAACAGGGGTACGGCGATGCAGGATATCGAGTAAAGCCAGAATAGCCAGATTGAACATGCAACTGCCGAAGAGAGTGCCCACGGCTAAATCGGGGAGTTTAACCAGGGCAGCTGAGCTTACCCCGGTAACCAGCTCCGGTATAGAGGTAATGGCAGCCAGAAGCACCAGACCTACCCATATCCCCCCCAGCCCCGTTTTCTTGGCAATAGCATCCCCATAGCGGGCTAGCCTTGTCCCGGCGAACAGGATAACGCCAAGACAAAACAGGAACTTCAACCAAATCAAAGCTTCAACTAACAATCTGCTGACAGCATACTATATCGGGGCAAGCTCGTAAAGCATATAGCTGACATAGCGGGGTGATGTGTTATAATTGCTATAATTGAGGAGAGGTGTCCGAGTGGTTCATGGTGCCGCTCTCGAAAAGCGGTCTCCGCATTTAGCGGAGCGTGGGTTCGAATCCCACCCTCTCCGCCACCCATTTACATAGAATATAATCCGACTTCTCACACAGGTATTATTTATGGAGAGGTGCTGGAGTGGTCTAACAGGCGCGCCTGGAGAGCGCGTGTAGCCTTTGGCTACCGTGGGTTCGAATCCCACCCTCTCCGCCACTTTCTTTCACTCATTGTTGTCCAAGCACAAGCCTTGCGTAGTGCTACAACCAAGCAGATATTTTCTATTAGGCAGTGTGTTTATGCCTGAAAAATAATCTTCTTAATCTGATAACTCTTCCAATCCACTTAAACCCAACTTATATTTCTTAACAAAAGAACCTTTCTTTAAGATTGGTTCAGAACTTATTGTTACCTGCAATACAAACTCTGGCTTTGTGAGCGGTCTCTCTTTGCCATTTTCGCTAGTAATTGTTGCCCCTACCCAGTAACTATTAGAATCCACATGGCTTTCTTGGCCGCTTGGTGGGTCATAGTAATATATGCTGAGATGTTGACTTTGATAGTAGGGGGGATAACTAACAAATTGAGCTATCTTTACCCTATCAGTTTGGTCTTTCAAAATTCTTGCTTCTCTCGTTCTTGTGGTTTCCCAGCATACTTTATATTTGCCGAATCTGGAGGGGGTAATGTATTCCTTGCCTTCCACTATTTGAATCTCCATCCGAAATGTTCCAGCATTGCCAATATTTTTAACTTCTAGGTAATAATCATCAAGTTCATTTATGGGTCTAACCTCAATTGATGGCTTGCCTCCTTCTGATTCATGTATGCGGTGATATGCTTCACTTACCCACCAAGAGTAAACCAATGCCAATCAATTTTATATCCAAGGATTACACTCAGTCCTCTAATAGTAAGAATCTGAGAACCAATTGTAACAAGGGCACTCACGATAGTACCCCCGACTTTGAATGTAGTTCGCATAACCTAATTTTAACACAGTTTGAGCTTGTAATGAGTTTCGCAACAAGCTCTATCAATTGTCAGTAGTTTGCCTCTATGCTAGAATGGCATTACTTTGAAAGCAAGTAATAATGACATTAAATACCGGGTGGGTTTTAGTCTTATACCGGGCATTGGGCGGGTTAAATTAACCCAGCTTGAGAACTACTTCGCCAATCTGGAGGAGGCGTGGCAGGCTGCCCCGGCTGATTTGAAGCACGCCGGGCTGGATAGCAATTCAATAAATGCCATTACCTCGTGGCGACCCAAGATTTCGCTAGAGGCAGAGATGGAAAAGCTAGACCGCTACGGGGTTAAAGTGCTTACCCGGAATAACCCGAATTACCCATCCCGGCTCAAGGAAATATATGATTATCCACCGCTGCTCTATGTCAGGGGCTCCCTGCTCCCTGAGGATGAGTGGTGCCTGGCAGTAGTCGGCACCCGCCGGGCTACTGTCTACG
>Ga0209427_10001512_pt1 | contig 26838 bp, 27 predicted proteins | sample DeeMarSWOR136_30_FD_187465 | JGI IMG/M metagenome (GOLD analysis project Ga0209427, IMG submission 187465) | Marine sediment microbial communities from White Oak River estuary, North Carolina - WOR-1-36_30 (SPAdes) (version 2) | ecosystem: Environmental > Aquatic > Marine > Intertidal zone >...
TTAGGGCTCTAAAAATATCATTATTTTTAAATCGTTTTTTTAAAACACCTGTAAATGAAAAAGGTATAATTCCCTGGTGGGGACCTATACTTCCTCAGAACATCATTTTTCATAGTTTCATTGTAAAATTATTTTCTAAAAAGAAAATAACGTTGGAATATTTAAAAAATATGAAATTAGATTGATTTAATCAAGATTTTAACTAGATAAAAATAAAAAATTAGGAAATGTTTTTTTCTTTAATTATACATTTTTCAAGATTTCTAAAACATATTGATATGTTTTATCAACCGTACTAACATGTATTTGTTCCTCTGGAGAGTGCGGATATTTTATTGTTGGACCAATAGAAATCATGTCCATTTCAGGAAATTTTTCACCAATAATTCCACATTCAAGTCCAGCATGAATTGCTTCAACTTTAGGCTCTTTACCGTACATATCCTTAAAGATCTTCTTTGATAGTTTTAAAATCTTGGAATCAAGATTAGGTTTCCATCCTGGATATGGTTCTTCTTCAGTAACCTTTGCATCTGAAAGTTCAGCAATTGCGCGAATACGATCCCGTAAATCCTGTAATGATGAGCTAATAGAGCTTCTAGTACTTAGGTGAATCAAGGCATTTTTTTTATTAGTTGAAACAGATGCAAGGTTAGTAGAGGTTTCTACAAGATCAGGTATATCATAACTCATCTTTTCAACGCCATGTGGAAGTCCATGTAAGAGATTTAAAATTTTATTTTGCGAATCTTTTGTAAATGTCGTGTTGAGTTTATCGATATCTTCAGTTTCCATATTAAAATTAGGATCAATAGGTTTAATTTCTTCCAAAATATCTTTCTCTTCATTTTTTAGTAAATTAATAAATTTGCTTTTATCAGCCTTTTTTAAGGATACTTTTGCATATGCCTCACGAGGTATTGCGTTGTGTTTATCTCCACCCTTAATATCTGTTAAATATAAATCATAATCGTTTGATGCTTTCCAGAGCATTCTTGATAGTAGTTTTACAGCATTTCCTCGTTGTTCATGGATGTCAACTCCAGAATGACCGCCACGTAGCCCAGAGACTTTAATTGTAATACTTTCCATATCCGCATTTATTGGTTGGTTTTTAATCGGTAATTCTATTTTTGAGTCACCTCCTCCAGCGCATCCAACTGTTATAATACCGAAATCTTCGCTGTCTAAATTTAAAAGTATCTTACCAGTTATCATATCTGACTCCATTGCAAAAGCACCAGTAAGACCTGTTTCCTCATCAACAGTAAATAATGCCTCAATAGGTCCTAATTTCAAAGAATTATCTTCAAGAATTGCAAGACTCATTGCAAGACCGATACCATTGTCTGCACCAAGAGTAGTTCCATCAGCTGTGAGAAAATCACCCTTTAGTTTAAGTTTTATCGGATCTTTTGAAAAATCAAATACTACATCACTATTCTTTTCGCAAACCATATCCATATGACCTTGTAAAACAACCGTAAGCTTATTTTTCATTTCAGAACTAGCTGGTTTAAATATAACAATATTTCCTGTCTTATCTGTTTTAAATTTTAGGTTACGTTTCTTTGCAAAATCAACAATATACTCTCTTATTTTTTCCTCATGTTTTGAACATCGAGGTATTTTTCTAATTTCATCAAATTGTTTCCAAACAAGTTTTGGTTCTAAATTATCAATTACAGACATATAATACGCCTCCCAATAATGCAGAACTGGTATTACAACATCAAATTTAAAGATTTACCAGAAAATCTTTAGAAATTATTTATATAACAATCTTTTATTCAGTAAATGAAACGGAGGCGTTTTATTTATGGATTGGGGAATGAAAAATAGATTATCAAAAATAATCAAGCCAAAAGATGGACATACTGTTATGCTTGCAGTTGATCACGGATATTTCATGGGTCCAACTTCAGGCCTTGAAAAACTTGGTGAAATGGTAAAACCTCTTATCCCCTATGCTGATGTTCTTATGCCTACAAGAGGTGGATTAAGAAATTATATTCCACCAGATACAGATATTCCAATATGCCTCAGGGTATCCGGTGGTACAAGTATTTTAAATGAAAAAAATCTACTTCATGAAGGAATAGTTGTATCTATAGAAGATGCTATTAGACTTAATGTTGCTGCTGTGGCATTTTCAATACTTGTTGGTCAGCCTTTTGAAAGAGATACAATACTGGGTTTTACTAAAATTATAGATGATGCAAACAGATATAATATTCCAGTTCTTGCAGTAACAGCCGTAGGTCGAGGTCTTGGTAAAGATGCAAAATACCTATCACTTGCATCTAGGATGGCTGCAGAACTTGGAGCAAGTATAGTAAAAACCTATTTCTGTCCTAATTTTGAAAAGGTAGTTGAAACCTGTCCGGTTCCAATTGTTATTGCTGGTGGAAAGAAAATCCCTGAAAAAGAGGCAATTCAGATGGCTTATGATGCACTTCAAGCAGGAGCAATAGGTGTAGATATGGGCAGAAACATTTTTCAAAGTAGTGACCCTATTAGTATGATTAGAGCAGTAAATGCCGTAGTTCATAAAAATTACACCCCTAAAGAAGCGTATGATCTCTTCAAATCAAAGAAAAAATAATTTAAAATTTTAACAACTCGATAACTTTATATAAAAAGTGATATTAACCCCCTAAAAAACAAAATGGGGAGATAATATGTTACTGTGGATAGGTATAATCGTAATTATAATTGTGATAATTTTCCTATTGATATTCTGGGGTTATTACAATAGAATAATTAGAATGGAGAATCGAATAGACAACTCATGGGCTCAAATTGATGTTCAATTAAAAAGAAGAGCAGATCTGATACCTAATCTTATGGAGACTGTAAAAGGTTACATGAAGCATGAAAGAGAGGTTCTTGAAAATGTTACAAAAGCTCGTTCTGCCCTTATGAATGCTAAATCTCCGCAGGAAAACATTGATGCAGATAACATGCTAACTGGGGCATTAAAATCCTTATTTGCAGTTGCCGAAAATTACCCAGATCTAAAAGCAAATCAAAATTTCTTACAGCTACAAGATGAACTTACGCATACTGAGGATAAAATTGCATATTCCCGTCAACATTTCAATGATGTAACTTTAGCATATAACAATACAATTGAGACCTTCCCAGGTCTTTGGTTTGCAAAGAGAATGAATAGAAAAACAAGAGATATGCTACAGATTCCAGAAGCAGCTAGAGAAACTCCAAAAGTCAAATTCTAGAATAAATTAAAGTACCCTGATATTATGGAAAAGAAACTCCTTGTTGAAGATCATATTAGGAGAAACAAACGCCAAACAATAATAGTTTGTTCTTTTATGGCATTATTATTCATTGCTGTTGTTCTTTCTTTAGGTTATATTCTATTTGCTGGAAATATAATTATTGCTCTGATATTTGCAATACCTATTGCAGTTGGATATGTTTTAATCACATATTCAATTTCAGTTCAAGCTGTACTTTCTGCTGCAAAAGCAAGACCTGCAAACCCTGCTAATAGAGAAGAAAAACTTTTCATGTATAAAGTCGAGGAAATGTCAATTGCAGCAGGTCTTCCAATGCCAAAGGTTTATGTTCAGGATTCTGAATATATAAATGCATTTGCAACAGGAAAAAAACCAGAAGAGGCTGTAATTTGTGCGACAACTGGAGCACTTAGAAAATTAAAACCTGATGAACTTGAAGGCGTGATGGCTCATGAAATGAGCCATATAAAGAACAACGATATTTTAATTATGACTGTAACTGTAGCTGTTGTTGGTGCAATTGCCCTAATTTCTGAACTAGTGTTTTGGTCTCTTTTTTGGGGTGGAGGAGCAAGAGGTAGAAAAGGTGAGGGCAATGCGATAATAATTGTTCTAGCGATAATTTTTGTAATACTTGCGCCTATTTTTTCAAGACTTACATATCTTGCAATATCAAGAAAACGAGAATATCTTGCAGACTCAAATGGTGCATATTTAACAAGAAATCCAGAAGGCCTTGCTAAGGCTTTAGAAAGAATCAAACAAGATCATCCAAAATCTAAACCGAAAGGATCAAAAACTGTTGCCCCTCTCTATATTGCTAATCCTTTTAAAAGTGTGTCAGTGAGTTCAATTTGGTCAACACATCCACCTATTGATGAAAGAATTAAAAGACTTAGGTCAATGTAATTATTATTAACTTTTTTTTATCTTACTCATACAGCTGTATATCTTGAGTTGCTTTTACATCTAATTTCTTTGGAATGTCAAGTTGAGCTTTTATTTTCCACTCTGTTTTTCCGGCACCTACTGATAATGCACTAATAAATGTTCCTGCAGAACCTAATTTGTCCTCTAGTGAATCCTGTATTGCCTGTTGACTTGTTCTAGGATCTAATATATCTGGTGGAATTTTAAGTTCGAAAGGAATTTGCTCGTTCTGGTAATCTTTTTCTCCAGATATCGGCATATCAAAATCATATACTGTTTGCCACTGCCAGTTATTTCCTCGTCTTACTTTTCTAACACCAATTAAAGAAACTAATAATTTTCTTGCATAAGCTGGTTTTTTCAAATTTAATTTTACAGTTCCTTTTGCGGTTTCTCCAGGTGTAAAATTATATTTCTCCAGCATCAAAGATATCTTAGGAGGTCCAAATAATCCCATATTATCATCCTTCTATTTTTTTCAATTAAGTGGTAACATATAATAAATAATTAAGGTTTCCACGTTTAGGTTTTTACATGGAAAAAATGAAAGTTGCAATGTACTACAACAATAATGATGTAAAAATTGAAGAAATGCCAATACCAGAAATAAATGATAACGAGCTTCTTGTAAAAGTAAAAGTATGTGGCATTTGTGGAAGCGATGTTATGGAATGGTACAGGTTAAAAAAGGCACCAAGAGTGCTTGGTCATGAAATGTGTGGTGATATTGTAAAAGTTGGAAAAAATATAAAAAAATTCAAGGTTGGAGACAGAATTTTTGTATCTCATCACATACCATGTAACACATGTAAATATTGTAAAGATAATCAGCATACATTATGTGATACATTGCACTCTACAAACTTTGATCCTGGAGGATTTGCAGAGTATCTGAGAGTTCCGGAAATAAATATCGATTGTGGTGTATTTATCCTTCCAAAAGAAATGACCTATGAGGAAGGGGCTTTTATTGAACCATTGGCTTGTGTTGTTAGAGGCATGCGAATAGCAGGTATAAAATCAGGGCAAAATGTTTTAGTAATTGGGAGTGGAGTGGCAGGTCTTCTAAATATTAAACTTGCAAAAGCAAAAGGTTCAAATAAGATTTTTGCAACGGATATAAACAATTTCCGTTTAAAGAAAGCAAAAGAAATTGGCGCAGATGTGGTAATCCACGCAAATGAAAATGTCCCTGAGCAAATAAAAAAACACAATAATGGGATACTTGCTGATATTGTTATCTTATGTGTAGGAGCTCCATCTGCAGTAATGCAATCTTTTAAATCAGTTGCTGCTGGTGGAACAATTCTATTTTTCGCTCCAACAGAACCTGGTGTTGAAATTCCATTTCCATTATTTGATTTATGGAATAAGCAGGTAAAAATGGTTTCAACATATGCAGGTGCCCCAAAAGATATTGAGGAAGCGATAGATTTAATAAAAACTAAAAAAGTGAAAGTAACAGATTTAATTACCCATAAACTACCTTTAAATGAAACAGAAAAAGGATTCAAATTAACAGCCCAAGCAAAAAAATCAATTAAAATATTAATTGAACCTCAGAATTAATAATACCAAGAAAAATTTTATTAAAAGTTTATAATAAACAATATTATTTTGGTGTGCAATGAATAAAATAAAAGCAATCTGGGAGCTCCTAAGATTAGAACATGGAGTAATGATTGCTTTAGCAATACTTATTGGTTCTTTAATAGCACTTAAAGGAGAAGGATTCCCTGCTTTTGATAATTTTATACTTACTTTTTTCACAGCATTGTTTCTTGAGGCAAGTACCTTTGCTTTAAATGATTATTATGATTTAGAAATTGATAAAAAAAATAAGAGAATAGATAGACCTTTAGTAAGAGGAGATATTTCACCAAAATCAGCTCTTTATCTATTTTTTATTTTATTTCCTTTAGGAATAATTTGTTCATATTTTGTAAATATGACCTGTTTTATTATTGCCCTTATTACTGCTCTTCTTGCAATTTTTTATGATGCAAAATTGAAGAAAATAAAGCTTCTTGGAAATTTTTATATTGCATATGTTATGTCAATTCCTTTTATTTTTGGAGGAGCGGCAGTAATAAATAAAGATGTATTATTTTTTGAAATTGATCCAGCAATTTATATCGTTGCATTAATTGCATTTTTTGCAGGTTCCGGAAGAGAAATAATGAAGGATGTTATGGATTTTGAGGGAGACAGTAAAACAGGGGTAAAATCTTTTCCAAAATATATTGGAAATCGAAAATCAAATATTCTTTCTGCCTTATTTTTCTTAATTGCTATTGTTCTAAGTTTTTTACCTTTTTTTATGAAGCAATACCAGATTTATTATCTAAATTATTTCTATCTTATTTTTGTTTTTATTACTGACATCATGCTTTTAAGCACATCTTTTCAATTAATTTTTAAAAAGAGCCCAGATTTAAAACTTTATAGAAGTTTTACATTACTTGCAATATTTATTGGACTTCTTTCATTTTTAATCCCGATTCTTTTTTTGATTATTGGTGGAGGACAATAATATGATTCAAAGTGACTTAGTAGGAGTCTCACTTGTTTACATATATGTAGGAATTCTCCTTATTATAACAGAAAAAATTCTTGATAAATATCCAGAATTAAGCAGAAAAATTCTTCATATTATGGTTGGAAATATTGCATTTATTTTACCAATATTTGAAACAAAAGAAATAATGGCATTTATTGCAGCAGGACCGTTTATTTTCTTTACATTTCTGATGAGTCCATATACTCCGATTAAATCAATACGCGGAAAAACGTCAGCAGCTGGGCATGGTATGGGTTTGGTATATTACTCGATTACTTGGACTGTTTTAGCATATTTATTTTTTGATAATATGGTTGTTATTGCAATAGGTATTCTTGCAATGTCATATGGAGATGGCTTTGCATCAATATTTGGTGTTAAATTTGGAAAGAATAAATACAAAATTTTTGGTGAAGAAAAAAGCTATGTTGGTTCAATTGCAATGTTTATATTTACGTTTGCAACTATAATTATTGCAATATTATATTACGAAATTACGATTACATTTAATTTGCTTATAATTCTTGCTTTTATTGCATTAATTTCTGCTTTGACAGAAGGTTTAACTCCAAAAGGATTTGATAACCTATCTGTTCCCTTTGTTGCAGCTTTTCTTTATTGGGTATTTTTTCTAATGTGATATTATGAGGCTTATTATAGTGGATGGACTTGATGGTGTTGGAAAGGACACTCAAGCTCAGTTGATTAAAAAAAGATATGAAAAATTAGGGAAAAAAGTTACAATTCGTTCTCATCCTGAATCTGATAATTTTTTTGGAAGAAAGGCAAAAAAGGCACTACTTGGCAAAGGGAAGATAAACAAGCTAAAGGCTTCATTTTTTTATATGATGGATGTACTACGTTCTATAAAAAAATACTATGGGAAAAAGGATATAGATACACTTATAATGGTAAGATATCTAGTTGGAACTGCATACCTGCCCAGAAAATTTGCGGAAATTACATATAAATTTTTTGAAAATTTTGTCCCAATCTCAGAATTCATGTTTTTTCTTGATGCCTCACCTGATATTTTGCTAAAACGTATTAAAACCAGAAAGGAAAAAGAAATGTTTGAGACACTGGAGGAGTTTGAAAATGTTAGAAAAAAGGCACTTTTCCTTGTTAAAAAGTGGAATATAATAGATATCTCTGGTTCAATTGATGATTCATTTTCAAAGATTGAAAAAGTACTTGATAAATTAGATAAAAAAGAGTAATTTTCCTATTATTTTCAAAAATTTGAAATTTCGCCTTCCAACATTTCAAGCTTTAATTTTTTCTTATTTCATTATTTTTAATACAATTTCTTTAAGATGTGGAACTGTCTCATAATTTACTATCTCTAAAGGTTGTATCCACCTATATTCTGTGTGTTCCCAGTCTATTTTTATTATACATTTTTTTCTAATTTTAAATAGAAACACAAATATCTTCCAATCGTATCTTTTTTGCTCGTAAAAATCAGTAAAAGAGATGGGCCCTAGTGTTTTTATAAGTTTTATATCTTCTTTTTTAATCCCAACTTCCTCTTTTATTTCCTTTATTGCAGTATCATATGGCTTTTCATTTTCTTCAACATAACCTGCAACACCCCCCCAAAAACCCTTGTAAGTTTTTACCTTATTACTTCTTCTTAAAATAAGTAATTTCTCTTCTTTATTTAACAGTAGAGAGGTAGCAACACTTGGCATATTAGAACCTTTTACAAACATAATCTAGTACTGATTCAAAGACAGCTTTACCGTCACCTAAATTACTATTTAGTTTAGTTTTTGTCCAATCTGGATGTTGGTGTTTATAATATGAGCGTTCAGGGTGAGGCATCAGGCCAAATACATTGCCGATGCTATTACAAATTCCTGCTATATTTGAAATTGAACCATTTGGATTCCATGGATATCCAGCATAGTTACCATCCGGATCAACATATCTAAAAACAATCTGATCATTTTTTTCTAGTTTTTTCAAATAATTTTCTTGTTTATCTAGAGGAAATAATAATTTTCCTTCTGCATGTGCACTAGGAATTAGTCTAATATCATTTTTTGGGATTCTTGATGTAAATATACATTTACCATTATTTTCATGTTTTAGAAAAGTTGGCCTACATTCAAATCTATTTGAATCATTTATGTTTAGACATGCATCTGGAAATGAGCTAATTATATCATCAATTCCTGGTAAAAGGCCAAGCTCTATAAGGACCTGAAATCCGTTGCATACACCAAGGATTGGGTACTCTTGTTTTACAAATTCAATTAATTCTTTGTTCAACTTACTTTTAATTCTAGCAGCAAATATTGCACCAGCTCTTATATAATCTCCAGCTGAAAATCCACCAGGAATCATTAGGCAGTGGAACTGAGAAATCTTTCGTTTCTCATCTTTATTACAATCAATATTTAACAATTGCTTTAGATGAACGAATTCTGGGCTTGCTCCTAACCTTTTAAACGCATCAAGTGATTCCTGTTCACAATTTGTACCTTCTATTCTTAAAATCGCAATTTTTACATCCTTAATCTTCAATCTTTCACCTAAATTTAATATGGTTATAGTAACTCTAATATTTCTTTTTTAATAAATTTTATATACGAAATCTTTATTTACCTGTAATTACATATAATGAAATATAATTATATATAATTAGGTGATAATATGGAAAAAGAAAGTAAAAATTATACAACAATATCAATTCCGACCCCATTGGCAAAAAAAATAAAGGAAAGAATTAAAGGAACTGGCTTTACATCGCTTTCGTCTTATGTAACATATGTACTTAGAGAAATCATATCTAGTGATAGAGAGGAAACTGAAGAAGCATTCACAAAGGAAGATGAAGAAAAAGTAAGAGATAGATTACGTGCTCTTGGATATTTAGAATGAGGAATTAAAAATGATTAGACCACATGGCGGAAAACTAGTAGATAGGTATATTAAGAAAAAAAACATGGAAGTTCAAGAATTTCCAAAATTTGAAATCTCTACAAACTCATCTGAAGATATTCTAAATATTGCAAATGGTATATTTTCACCTCTTGAAGGTTTTTTATGTAAAAATGACCTTAACAACATATTAAAAGAAAAAAGACTTGAAAATGATACACCTTGGACAATACCTATCTTACTTGATTTTGACAAGAAAGAGATAAAAGATATAAAGGAAGGAGATACAATACTTCTTACAAATAAGGAAACAGGTGTTACATCACTTCTTGATATCGAAGAAATACAGTCATATGATAAAAAAACAGTTGCAGAAGCTGTTTATAAAACAAATGATGTAAACCATCCTGGAGTTGCAAATATTTATAATATGAAAGAAACACTATTAGGTGGAAAAATTCGTTTATTTGAAAACAAGGTTAGAGAACATGACAAATATAATCTTACACCTAAGGAAACAAGATTTTTATTTAGAGAAAAAGGTTGGCGTGAAATAGTTGCTTTTCAAACACGTAATCCACCACATATTGGTCATGAATATGTTCAAAAAACAGCCTTAACTTTTGTAGATGGAATATTTATCAATCCGATAATTGGCAAGAAAAAAACAGGAGATTTTACAGATGAAGTAATTCTTGCTTCATATGAAACACTAATGAAATATTATTATCTAAAAGAGCGAGCAGTGATGTCTATTCTAAGAACATCAATGAAATATGCAGGTCCAAGAGAGGCTATACATCATGCAATAATGCGTAAAAACTTTGGATGTACACATTTTATCGTAGGAAGAGATCATGCAGGAGTAGGTAACTATTATGGACCTTATGATGCACATGAAATATTTTCAGAATTTCCAGACCTTGGCATAATTCCTCTTTTCTTCAGATCATTTTCCAGATGTACAAAATGTGACAGTGTTGTAAATGATAAGATATGCCCACATGACCAAAAATATCACATAAATTTTAGTGGAAAAAAGATTAGAGAAATACTTAGAAATGGGCAGATTCCTTCTGAAGATATGATGAGAAAAGAAGTAGCTGAAACCATTTTAAAATTTGATAAACCATTTGTCGAATAAAACAGGTGTAAATAAAATGTTAAGCAGTCTTTCAGGAAAAGGTATATTGATACATCATTGGGACACAGATGGAATATGTTCGGCAAAACTCTTACTTGAGCATCTCACTGGAAAAGATATTACTAATAGAACTCCGGAACTTGGCAATTATTATTTAACAGATAGTGAGCTGGAAGAATATTCAAAATATGATTTTGTTATAATTGCAGACATGTCTTTTCCTGAAAGTAATATCCTTACATTAGCAAATAGTGCAAAGGTTATGATATTTGATCATCATCTGGGAAAAGTAATTGAAAAGGTATATCACCACAATCCAGTAATAAAAGGTAAAAATCCCGATGATTACCCATCTGCAAGTTGGATTGTAAATGATTTTCTTGAAAATAAGGTAAATCTTTTTGCACTTTTAGGAATAATTGGGGATCATGAACAAAAGATAAAAAATAATAAGGAATTTTATAAAAAAATCACTGATTTTTGCAATGAAAATAATCTAAAATTTGAAGATTTGCTAAAAATGGTTTATCTAATGGACTCAAACTACAAACTAGGTGATAAGATTGCAGTTGAAAAAGCTCCACACATCCTTCTTGAAAACGGCTCAGCAAGTGATATTTTGAACAATAAAATATGGAATGGAAACCTCTCAAAATTAAATGAAGAGATAAATAAAATATTAGAAAGACCCTCAGATGAAGTAGGTGGGGTTATATTTAAAAAGATTAACACACCATACAATATAATATCAACCATAACAAGAAAGATTGCCTGGGAAACTGGAAAAAATACAGTTGTTGTAAACTCAGGTTTTTTTGATAATAAAGATCAAATCTATATGAGAAGCAGTAAAAACGCAGAACCCATGATAAAGAGAGGTAAATCACTAGGTTTTAAATGTGGAGGAAAAAAAGAAGTTCTTGGAGCAATAGTTCCAAAAAATAAAACGGATTCTTTTGTCCAGGAGATATTAGATTTTTTAAAATAATTTCAATAGGTGATAAAAATATGGAAAAACAAAAAGCAACAAATGTAGTATGGCATGAACATAAAGTATCAAAAGAAGATAGAGAGGCACTTTTAAATCAAAAGGGAGTAATAATTTGGACAACTGGACTTTCAGGGAGTGGAAAATCAACAATTGCAAATGAGGTTGCATATAAACTGCATACAATGGGAAAACTAACATACGTTCTAGATGGAGATAATATAAGACATGGACTTAACAAAAATCTAGGTTTTTCACCAGAGGATAGAAACGAAAATATTAGAAGGATATCTGAAGTAGCAAAACTATTTTCAGATGCAGGAGTAATAGCTATTACGGCATTTATCTCGCCATACAAGAAATATAGAAATTTTTGTAGAGAGCTTGTTGAACCAGGTCAATTCATCGAGGTTTTTTGCAGAGCGTCTCTTGATATATGTGAAAAAAGAGATCCTAAGGGTTTATACAAAAAGGCAAGAGAAGGAGTAATAAAAGATTTCACAGGTATAAACGCTCCATATGAAGAACCTGAAAATCCTGAGGTAATAGTAGATACCGATAAAGAAACAATTGAAGAAAGTGTAGATAAAGTTTTGAACATATTGAAAAAATACAAGATAATTGATTTTTAAAATGATTTAAATGAAATTAGATGAAAATGTAAACTATATTGTATCTGGACAAGAGCGATCAGGTACATCAATGCTAATGCAAATATTACATGCTGGTAACATACCGACTGCCTTTGATGACTCAAGACCAGCTGATGATAACAATATTAAGGGATATTACGAATTGGAAGGTGGAAAAATTATAAACAAACTTATAAAAAATGAATTTCCACTGCATGAGTTTAGAGGAAATTTCATCAAGATTACAGCGTATGGACTTAAATTTCTTCCGCCAGGAAAATATAAAATAATCTACACTGAGAGAGATGTTGAGGAAACTCTTGATTCAATTCAAAAAATGATTGGAGAAAAAGAATTTAACAGAGAAGAAGCAAAAGAAAATATAATTAAGCTAAGCAAATTAATAAAAAACGAAATACTAGAGAGAAATGACATCCAGGTTTTATTTGTAAACTATAACGATATATTAGAAAATCCCAGAAACAATATTATAAAAATTCTAAATTTTTTAAATTTACCACAAGACTATCTTCAAAAAATGATTAACACTATTGATTTAAAAATTTATCATCATAGAAGAAAAAATGAATAAAATTAATCTTTCTAATAGAAAATTCACTTTTTCAAAATATAGTAATATTATCTTTATTATAATTGCATTTTTAATACTTGCAATTTTTTATTTAATTCCAACTCCTGAAGGATTAAATTATAACGGTAAAGTAATGATTGGAATATTGTTAATGGCTGCAATTCTATGGATTATTGAACCAATACCACTTGCAGTAACTGGTCTATTAATAATGATAATTCAGCCAATAATGCATGTTATTCCTCCAGATGAGGTTTTTTCATCCTTTGGTAGTCAAGCAATTTTTTTTCTAATAGGAGCTTTTATTATTGCTGGAGCAGTTGAAAAACATGGTCTTCATCGAAGAATAGCATTAAGATTCCTAAGCCATTTTGAAAAAACACCTAGAATATTTACATTTGGTATAATGTCATCGTGCGCCATTTTATCTTTTGTAATGCCTGCACATGGTGTTTCTGCATTGTTTTTACCTATAGTTGTCTCAATCTTAATTGCTATGAAAGTTACTCCTAGACAAAGTAATTTTGGAAAAGTAAGTATGTTGTGTGTCGCATATGGATGCTCTATTGGAAGTATAGGTACACTTATTGGTGGAGCACGTAATCCATTAACAATCGGTCTACTTTCTGATCTTAATCCACCTATAAATGTAACCTTTTTTGATTGGATGATTTATTCTATGCCAGTTGTTTTGATTTCATTACCCTTAGTTTGGCTTATATTACAATTTTCTTTTCCAATTGAAATAAATGATATATATGAAGCAAAAAAAGAAATTAATAACCAGGTAATAAAAGCAGGAAAAATGAGTATAAAAGAAACTATAGTTTTATATGTTTTAATAATTACAATTTTACTTTGGATTTTGTTTTCCTCCCACCAATATTTTGGACTTGCAGTTATAGCAATTCTTGGGGGTATTATATTATTTATAACAAAAACAATTAATTGGAATGATGTTGAGAAGCGTGTTCCATGGGGAATTATTTTACTTTATGGAGGAGCAATAACACTAGGAATTGGTATACAAAAAACAGGTGCTGGAACATGGATAGTAAATGTCCTATTTAATACAGTAGGAATAAATCTATATTTAGTTGTAATTGTAATAATTATTCTCACAGTTTTACTAACAAACATTATGTCAAATATTGGTGCTGTTGCAATATTACTACCAATAGGTATTGCAATTTCAAGTGAAATAGATGTTATAAGTCCACTTCTGGCAGCAATGATTATTGCCATAAGTGCTGGTTTTGCATTTATGCTTGTTATAGCAACTCCAGGAAATGCGATAACATATTCATCTGGTTATTTTTCAACAAAGGATCTCTTTAAAGCTGGAATAATAGCAAATGTTGCTTGTATTTTGGTGATTTTTTTTGTAGCAATTATTTATTGGATAGGAATTTTAAATATGTGAAAAATTTAAATTATAGAAGTGTATGCTGAAAAATAAAAAAAATGCCTATGTTTAAAAATATATTAGTTCCAATTTCATCAGAATATTATTCAAAAGATATATTCGAAAGTACTGCATTTATTGCTGAAAAATTTAAAAGTAAAATAAATCTAATCTATATTATAGAAGAAAAAGTTTTAAATCAAACAGACAAACTTTCAAATGGCTACAGAACTCCTGAGGAAATTGAAGAAACAAAAAAGGATATCATCAGAGAGCAGAGACTTGCAGCAGATAACATTGTTTTTGACGATGCACATTATTTCTTTAAAAGAAAAAATGTTCCTTTTGAGGAGAAAATATTAAAAGGTGAATTTAGCAGTGTTGTAAAAAGAGAAACAAATAGAAAAGAATATAACCTAATATTAATGGGTTTTGAAAAAGAATGTTTTTTAAATTATAGACTTCTAGATGAAATTGATTTACCAATATGGATTCAATCAAAAAGTAAGGGCAAATCTATTCTTTCGGTTTGTTCAAATCTAGCTCCGAACCAAAAAGTACCAGATGTAAGTATTAAACTTTCAAAGATGCTTGGTTGGAATTTAAATATGCTATATGTTGTAGATATAGAAGATAGTGTACAAGTGGATAAAAACGGAAGAAGATCTGACAAAAAACCAGAAAGAGACCTACTTTTCAATGGCCAAAACTTTGTTGATGAAATGAAAAATAAGGGCATAAATGTAAAACTAGTAACAGGTAGTTTAGAAAAAGTAACATTAAAAGCAGCAGAGGAAATAAATCCAAATCTTATAATACTAGGCAGAGAACAAAAGAAAAAAGGTATCCTTGGACTGCCAATTAAACATCTTAAAAGAAAACTTGCAGAGAAATGTAAATATTCATTATTGTTTGTAAATTAGGACATTAATTTAAAAATATAACTGTTATAGTAATAATCTTTTATCAAGATTATTTTCTTAAAATTTTCTAACATCGTCATCTTTAAAATCGCTAATTTTTATTATAAATATAATTCATTTAGTGTTATATGTCTACATCAAATATTTTCTTAGTAAATGTAAAATATGCGAATAGAGCTTACACCTAAAAGGTAATTTGAATGAAAGCAGTAATTTTAGCCGCTGGCGAGGGCAAGCGATTAAGACCATTTACTGAAACAATTCCAAAGGTTATGTTACCTGTAGCAAACAAACCTGTTTTGGAATATGTAATTGATGCAGTTAAAAATAATGGAATAAATGATATCATTATTGTTGTAGGGTACAAAAAAGAAGTTATAATGGAGCATTTCAAAAACTACAAAGGTGCTAAAATTACCTACGTTGTTCAAGAAAAACAACTAGGAACTGCTCATGCATTGTTGCATGCTAAGAGTCACATTAATGATACGTTTATTGTTTTATCTGGAGATAATATAATTGATAATAAAAGTATTTCAAATTTAATAAAAGATAATTCAAAATATTCAATTTTGATTAAGGAGCATCCAGATTCATCAAAGTATGGTGCTGTTTTTATTGAAAGAGAAAAACTTAAGGAAATTGTGGAAAAACCTAAAGAAGAAGGTGGCAAGTTTATCTCAACAGGTATTTATAAACTACCAAAAACAATATTTAATATAATTAGTGAATTGGCATCACAAGGCATTTATGATTTATCTTCAACAATACAATTAGTTGTTAACAAAGGTGAGAAAATCAATACAATAATTGCTGATTTATGGAAGGATATAGTTTACCCATGGGATCTAATTTATTTGAATGAAACTATGATCCAAAAAACACCATCATCAGTTGGTGGAATTATTGAAAAGGGAGTAACAATAAAAAATGATGTGTCTATTGGAAAAGATACCACAATATATTCCGGATGCTACATTGTAGGACCTGTAATTATTGGTGAAGGTTGTGAGATAGGGCCAAATGTATGTATATTTCCTTCTACAACCATTGATAACAATTCCGTTATTCAACCGTTTTGTCAAGTTGGAAATACGGTTATTATGAATGATGTTAGAATTGGATCAGGTTCCTTAATTAAAAATTCAGTTATTGGCAGAGGTTGCAGAATTGAAAATAATTTTTCAAGCTTAGATGGTTCTTCAACAATTGAAATTGAAGGAGAATTTAAAAAATTAGAAAAAATTGGTACAATGATTGGAGAGGATTGTAATATCGGAAGCAATGTAGTTGTGGAACCAGGTAAGATTATTGGTAGAAGATGTAAAATTGCTTCATTAAAAAGAATTATGGATAATTTACCTAGTAATACGAATGTGATGTAACGTGTGTGGAATAGTTGGTTATAACGGATTTAGGGAAGCAAAAAAAGTGCTTATCGATGGTTTAAAAAGACTTGAATATAGAGGGTATGATTCTGCTGGAATTGGAATAATTGGAAAAGAATTGCAGATATTCAAGGATGTTGGAGAAATATCAAAATTAGAAAAAGAAATCCCATCTTTTGATGGAGATATCGGAATTGGTCATACTAGATGGGCGACACATGGTAGAGTCACTAAAGAAAATGCACATCCTCAGTTAAGCAGCAATAAAAAAATTGCTATAATTCATAATGGTATAATTGATAATTTCAAAAAATTAAGAGAAGATTTAGAAAAAAAGGGCGTCAAATTTAATTCTCAAACAGATTCTGAAGTTATTGCACAATTAATAAATGAAAATTATAAAGGAAATCTTAAGGATGCAGTTTTTTCTACAGTTAAAAAATTAAAAGGTTCATACGCTATAGCAGTTGTCTGTAAAGATGAACCTGACGTTCTTATTGGTGCAAGAAAAGAAAGTCCACTTGTAATTGGGGTTGGGGATAATGAAAATTTTATAGCATCCGATGTCTCTGCATTATTAAAATATACTAACAGGGTTAAATATCTTGATGATGGTGAGATATGTGTTCTTTCAAAAAATTCGATTAAGATATTTAATGAAAACAAAAAAGAGGTTACTAAAAAGGAGGAAATTATTCAGTGGGAACTAAAGGATGCAGAGAAATCCGGTTTTCCACATTTTATGTTAAAAGAAATCTTTGAACAGCCAGAAACTATAAATAGAGCTCTTATTGGAAGAGTATCTGAAGTTGATAGAACAATAAGATTACATGAAAAGGTTGAAGAGTTGCTTAATTATGATGTTCAATCCATTCATATAATTGCATGTGGAACATCTTATTACTCAGGACTTGTTGGAAAATATATAATAGAGCAATTGACAAACATCCCCGTAATTGTAGAGTTAGCCTCTGAATATAGATATTTTGGAACAAAGAATGAAAAGTCCCTAATAATAGGTGTGACCCAATCAGGAGAAACCGCAGATACATTGGCTGCTTTAAGAGAAGCAAAGAACGCAGGTTGCAGAACAATTGTGATAACAAATGTTATGGGAAGCACTGCTATAAGAATATCTGATGCCTATATTCTAACTCAGTCTGGTCCTGAGATAGGTGTTGCTGCAACAAAAACATTCACATCACAGATTCTTATCTTATTACTTATTGCATTTAAACTTGCAATGATAAAAAATAAGCTAGGTGCTGATGAATTATCTGAATATATTGTACAATTAAAAGAGTTACCAAGAACAATTAGAGAGGTACTTGAGCAAAGTGATAAAATTTTGGAAATAGCACTTCAATTAAAAAATGTAGAATCTGTATTTTTTATTGGAAGAGGTATAAACTATCCTCTTTCACTTGAAGGAGCATTAAAGTTAAAGGAGATATCCTACATCCATGCAGAAGGTTTTGCAGCAGGTGAACTTAAACATGGTCCATTTGCCTTACTTACACAAATAACACCTGTTGTTACAATTGTAACAAAGGATAGTACATATGATAAAATAATAGCAAACATAGGTGAAGTAAAGGCAAGGGGTCCAGAAGTTATTGCTATTGCAGAAGAATCTGATACTGAAATTGAGAAACATGCTGATTTTGTTATAAGATTTCCTGGAAATTCAGGTCCACTATCAAGTATACCAATAATTGTAATACTTCAACTTTTAGCTTATCATGTAGCAAATCTAAGGAAATGCTCTATTGATAAACCGCGAAATCTGGCAAAGTCTGTTACTGTAGAATAGGGGTATAAATGTTATGAAATGTGTAATTCTTGCAGCCGGTGAAGGAAAACGGATGCACCCATTGACATATACACGTCCAAAAGTAATGCTGCCCATTGCTAACAAACCAATACTTGAATTAAATCTTTTAAATGCAATAAAAGCAGGTTTAAAACAATTCATATTTGTTGTAGGTTATAAAAGTGAAATGGTCAGAAATTATTTTGAAAATGGTAAGAAATGGAATATAAAAATTGAGTATGTAAACCAAGGTAGTGCACTAGGAACGGCACATGCAATTGGAATTGTTGAAAAATTCACAGATGATTTTGTTGTGTTATCTGGTGATACAATCTTTGAACAAAAAGATATTAAAAAAATTGTTGAGAAAAAAAATAGTATGGGAATCATTAAAGTAGAAAATCCAAAAGAATATGGAGTTGTTGAAATAAAAAAAGGAAAGGTAAATAAAATCCTTGAAAAAATGGAGACACCTATCTCAAATGTTATAAACGCAGGCATTTATCATTTTGACAAAAAAATCTTTGATTTTATCAAAAGAACAAGTAGATCTTTACGAGGTGAATATGAAATAACTGATTCCATTAACATGATGACAAATAAAATTGATATAGAAGGTGTTTTATTAAATGAATGGAGGGATGTTGTTTATCCATGGCATCTACTTGATGCAAATGAAGAAATTTTAAAGAAAATTCCTAAAAAAATTGAAGTAACTGTAGAAAAAAATACCACTATAAAAGATAAAGTAATTATTGGTAAAAATAGTGTTATAAAGAGTGGAAGCTACATTGAAGGACCAGTTGTAATTGGAGAGAACTGCAAAATTGGGCCAAACTGTTACATACGTCCATACACAACAATTGGAAATGAATGTCATATTGGAAACGCTTGCGAAGTGAAAAACTCAATTGTATTAAATAATAGCAATATTCCACATCAAAACTATATCGGAGATTCAATTATTGGGGAAAACTGTAACCTTGGAGCAGGAACAAAGGTTGCAAACCTGCGTCTTGATAAAAAAAATATATCAGTAATCCTCAATGGTAAAAAATTGGATACAAAGAGAAGAAAACTTGGAGTAATTATGGGAGATTCCGTTCAAACAGGAATTAACTCAATGATGAATATTGGATCAATTATTGGAAATAACTGTTACATTGGTCCTGGAACAATTTCTAATGGTGAAATAAAACCTGGTAGTAGGTTTTATTAATAATTTTTTAATTTGCAGGTTGAAATGATAGCTCGAAAATCTTTCTTCATGACATTATCTCTTTTTACAACAGAAATCATTGGAATGATTGGGCTTATAGTAATTGCTAAATTTTGGGGAAGGTTTGCACCAGAAGCTCTTGGAGTTATTGGTTTTGCAATGTCATTTCTAGCACTTTTTAGTGTAATTTCTAAACTTGGTTACCCACAGGCACATATTAAAAGAATATCCGAAGGAAAAGATTTAGGAACCTGTATAGGGACTTTCATTGCTATAAAACTTGTTCTAACAGCTTTGATGGTTTCAGCTTTTTTTATATACTTATTTATCTGGAAAAATTTATTAAAAGGAGGTTTTTATGATGCAACAACAGAGTCAGTCGTCTTGGTTTTTGTTGCTTTTTATATATTTTCTTCTCTTCAAGGAATTTCAATTTTTACTTTTACTGCAACAAGAGAAATTGTAAAAAAAGAAATTCCCACTCTTTTCGGTAGAATGATAAAAGTTCCTCTTATCATTTTAGTATCACTTGCTGGAGTTACTTCCATAGCTATATCTCCTCCAGTAAATTGGCCTGATTTTTTATATCCTCTTCAAAAATTTATCTCAGATCATCCAACAGGCTCACTTGCAATGACATATGTATTTGATATGATGATTGTTTTTGTAACAGGCCTTTGGTTCTTAAGAAAATATCCTATTAAAAGACCAAGTTGGAATTTTTTTAAAAGTTATTCTACTTTTGCTTTTCCACTTATAATATCATCTGTAATTAGTATTATTTCATTAAATATAGATAAAATAATGATAGGTTTTTTTTGGACTTCAACTGAAGTTGGTTATTATTTTGTTGTACAGCGAATATTTGAATTTATCACTCCTTTATCAACATCAGTTACCCTTGTTTTATTTCCAACAATCTCATCATTTCATGTTGTAAAAAACCTATCCAAAATAAAAACCACAACACGCTTGGCTGAAAGATATTTGTCAATGATTCTAATTCCACCACTTGTAGTAATAATAATTTTCAATGTTCCAGTTATAAATATATTATTGCATGAGGCTTTCTTACCAGCTGCACCAGTTTTAATTGTATTGTCATTTTATACATTTATCCATTGTCTTAGTGGTGCTTATAGCTCCCTAATATATGGAATAGATAAACCATATGTAATTGCAAAATTGAGTATTTTTATGTGTGTAACAAACATTATACTAAACCTTCTTTTTATCCCTAAAAATGGTCTTCTATCAAATCTTGGAATTAATGGACCAACAGGTGCAGGTATTGCAACGGTCATATCAGCATTAATTGGTTTCTTTGGTTATCGTTTAGCTGCAAAAAAAATAGCTAGAATGAAAATTTTCCAAATTCATACTCCAAAACATATTATCGCAGGTTTAATTATGGCAGGAGTATTATACCTTATTTCAATATACGTACTAACAATCAGATGGTATGTTTTGTTTATATTTGCTTTTGTAGGGTTAGGAATATATTTAATTATACTCTACATTTTAAAAGAATTTAATAAAAAAGATTTAATGTTTTTTTTAGATTTACTACATCCAAAAAAAATGGTTAAATATATGTCATCAGAACTTAAAAATAAAAAGACTTAATTTTTTAGGAGATTATTAATAGAAATTAATGCATGATTCAATCTTCTAACAAAAATAATAATTAAAAGTTAGTGTTATTTGATATAATTTTTAAAATATTTTTATCATTCTGTTTGATTCCAATAAGCTCAGAAGGATTTATAAAGATCCTTTTTTCATTATTTATAAGAAAATCGATAACCTTAGTAATTAATTCAAATTGTTCCTCTGAAAGATTTGCATGATGAAATTGTAAAGTGTAGATTATTTTATCTTTATTTTTATTGTAATCATTAATAAAATCTTCAATATTATCCTGTTTAAAATTATCTGTTAAAGGTATTGTGAATATACCTCTGCCCACTTTTCTCCATGAAAACATCATTTTAAAATCATTTTTTAAAAGAGGCTCTATTACATTTTCATTCCAAATATTACCAGGTGGACCAAATACAATCACTTTAGAGTCTAAATATTTATTTTCAAAATATCTATATTTTTTAAGACTATTATTATGACTTTTTATACTTCTATCAAATTCTGTTGGATAAATTTTATTTCTACCAATTATTTGTCTTAAAATAAAAGGAATAAAACTATGAGAATAGCCATGACAAAAAAGTTCTATCTTTTCTTTTTCTAAAGACTTCAGATAATCAACTAAATTTTTATTTTTTAGATATTTTCCAATAACACCTAATGAACCTTTGCCGTTATTTTTAACTACTATATCTACCCATTTTTTTAATTTAAAAAAATCTTTTCCAACATCATCATCCTTAAAAATTACATATTTTTTTTTTAACATATCATTCCCAGATATAAGTTTTTTAATTTTCTTATAAATTTTTTCACTCATTTTTGTTATATTTTTCTGCTGCTAAATAATATATAAACCGTTTTAATTCTCTAGGAGGATTTGAATCTAAAATGTCTTCTGGTGGTAAATTAAGTTCTTTATTAATATTATCTTCTTTAGTTACTTTTTTTTGTTTATATTTATCTTTATAAATTTTTGAATAACCTACTACTAAACTATATGGTGGAATATCCTTAAAAACTACCGCCCCCGGTGCAACCTTACTATGATGTCCTACTACTATATCACCTATTATACAGGTATTTGAATATATTTCTAAATATTTTTGTATTGTAGGTGTTTTTCCTTCTTTTCCCCCAATTGTTACATTTTGACCAATAAATACATTTTCTCCAATTTTTGCCCCTTTATTAATGACAATTCCTAAACTCCCCTGCTCTAATCTTGTTGATTTTGGTAGAATGTCAAATGGTATTTCATTATAAACATATGTATTGGGATGACGAGTTCTTATTAATCTTATTTTTAAATTGAAATATTCATTACGAATTGATTTTAAAATTTTTTTCATTTTCATGAAAAACCTTCATTTAAATTGAAATTAAACCTTTTGAGTATAATATATCTGATGCGTTTTTAATTTTATCAAAACTAATATTTGAACGGATAGCAATATCTAAAAGTGAATGTTTCCCATCTGTCATATTCAATATCCATTTAAATACAAGATTTTCTTCACTTGAAGAAGAATATATTCCTCTTTTTCCAAGTTGTGGCTCACACTTTGAATATTTATTCACATAAATTTTATCATTTTCTATAATATCAATAACCTTAATGTAAATATTAAATATTTCATCAAGACATTTTTCATTCATAATATTTAAATTATCAGCAGATGTATGATACTGTGGATATTTCGTATATTGCGTTCGCATAATTGAAACCATCGGAATATTAATACCAGGAGAAGAATATTGACGTTCATCACTTCCCATTGGAACAAAATTTAAAATTTGATAATTTTTTTCTTTGAATAAATCTTGTAAAACTTTAATTGTAGCTTTATCAAGTTCAGTATCTCCATTTTTTGTTTTCTTAAAAGTTATATTGCCGCTATCTCCAACACAGGTTATAACAAATCCAAATTTAATACGAGGTATTTTTTTTTCATTAAGGCTAAGCCAGGTTATTGAACCAATTGTTTCTGGTATAAATAAAAATCTGTAAGAATATTTTAACTCTTTATTAGCTAAATATTTTGCAAGAAATGTTGATAGTACTATACCACTAAGGTTATCATTACAAAGAGAAGGATGACATATATAGGTTGAAACAAGTATTTCCCCTTTTAATGAACCTTTAATTATTAATTCACCATATGTTAGATGGCCATTTTTTAGCTCTGAATCGATAAAAACTTCATAAGTATCTTTACTAAGGTTTTCATATTGATTATGAGTCATACAAAAACCCCAATTTTCTTTATAATATGATGTTTTATATGGTATCCAGTCTGGATATTTTGGTAAAGTAAAAAAATGTTTTCCATATGCTTGCTTAATTTCCTTTAATGTCATTTTTTTATGAATAGGCGTACTATAATTTACCACATGCAAATTAGATTTTTTAAAATCGACTATTTTTTTACCTTTGGAGTTTTTAATATACGCATCTTTTATATTCCATTCTTTTGGAACTTCCCAATCAAAAACTTTTTTCCCTGTTGGTATTTCATATATTTTTATGGGAATATGCTCATTAATAATTTTTATTGTTTCTCGTACACCTTCACCTGTTATACTTCTACAAATTGGGTACAATCTTTCAATTAAGTTGAACATCTTTTTTCCAAAATTAGTTTTTTCAAATTCAATATTTTTTTTCATAATTTTGCCTTGATTTTTTATTTTAAACTGTAATGCTATTCACATAATAAATAAATTGAATTAATTTAATTGTGTAAAATATACTCTACAAATTATTCTGGTTTATAGGAATATTCTTGTGCGAAATTGTACCATTTATAATGATCCTTTGCTGCGTTTACTTGATCATAAATAGTAAATTTAGTTTTGTAACCGAAATATTCCATTATATCCTTAAAATAATACTCGATAAGCATAGCTTCTTTTTGTTCAATTCTTTCAGGCCATCTATTTACATTAACGCTTGAAACTTTATTAAATTCTAAATTATCAAAATTATTTCCTTTCCATGGTTTCCCTAGATTTGTAGGTATTAAAAGTTCATCGGTAAATCTTATATCTAAAAATTCACTTAACTCCTTCATAGTATCTTTGGGTTTCAATGTCAAATCTTCAAATTTAATAACTTTGTAACTTTCTGAACCTAACATCTCTTTGTTATATTTTGCAAATTCTAATCCTAATTTTCCTCGATCAATAAGCGATTGTAGTAATCTCCTTGGTTCATCATTGAATTTATAATATCTTTTATCCCAACCAGATTTTAGAGATGCCCAGTTGTCTCGCGGGTCTCTTATTAAGTGAATAAACTTTGCCTTTGGAAACCACTTTTTAATTTCAAGAGCATAGATTTCACTGGACGTAGTTTTTTCAAGCCAATACTTGAAATTATTTTTCTTTTGTACGTTTTTGTTTATTGTCTTAGCAAAAGCTAATAAAACCTCTTTTGTTGAATAATTTGTTTTTGAAATAATTTCAGTAAAATCTTTTTCAAATTTTTCTTTATCAAATTTGATTTCTTTTTCAATAACATCAGGTTTGTTGATAATCATTTCAAAACGAGTAATTAAGTTATTAATCACAACTTCTCTTTTTTTATCATTAGATATATCCTCTCTGTCAAATAAAGGATAATAAACATACCAGAAACCACTATCATCTGGATAAACAAGTAGATCTGGATGATTATCAAATAAATTTATCAACATTGTTGTACCTGTTTTTCTATGGCCACATATAAACACAGGTCTTTCCCAACCTTCATTTTTTGTCATATAAATCTACCTAATTTTGTAATTTTAAAACTTAATTCACATAATGTTTTTATTCATAAATATTTCCCTATAAAATCATATTTCTCAAGAGAGAATCTATATTATAAATTTTTTTTATTTAAGGTTCAATTAATTTTCCAATTTTTTTTTCTTTTAAGATATTTTTTATAATACTAAAAGTAAATTTAGATTGTATGCCTAAGGAAGATTTCTCATCTAATATTATATGTCCTATTTTTCCAGAAATAATTTTTCCAGTTTTTTTAAAATGTCTCATTCTTACTAATGATAACCCTCCAACATGTTTATATAATGATTCTCTTTCCAACTTTGTAAATTTGTCTTGGTCTAAAATAGGTTCCATACCAGATCCTTTATGTTGATAGAATGTATTGCTTTCTACACGGACACTTATTAAGGAATCTGAACCAAACAAGCTCATAGAATTAACTGCATCGTCTAATATTTCACTTGAAATAAGAGGATATTCTATAGACGCTATTGCTATAATATCAAAATTTTCATTCATTTGATTTATGACTATATCTATAGTACTGTCTAAACCTACATTATGCATAGTTTGTTCGACAGAACGAAATACGTAACAAACTTTCTTTATATTTGAATAGTTATTATAAATAAAATCCCCAATTTCTTTTTCAGGTGATGTTACAACTATTTTTTTAACATATAAAGATTTCAATAACTCATCGATCTTATATTTAAGTAAATTTTTCCCATCGAGCATTTCAAAAGCTAAATTATTTGTATATATACCTTCTCCTCTTACAGGGATTATAACTAATGTTTTAAGCTTTTCTGGTTTTTCTGGAACATATTCCTTATGGATGGCCGCTCTAGTTTTTAAAATCCTTTCTTCATCTCTTGTTAAATTTGAACTATGTTGTCTATAATTAAACAATGGTTTATTTATATTTTTTACTTTGTATTTGGATATAAATTTAACCCATAATTCATAACCATCTTGGCATGTATATTTTTCATTATAACCACCTAATGTTTTTAAAAAATCTAGTCTTATCATTGTACAAGCACCATGTGCTGGTTGGTCATATAATTGTACTTCATTATCAAAATCATGCCTAACAAATATCCCCTTCTTTTTATTTTCCGCATCAACTAAATAGTAATCCGGAAAAACTAATCCTAAGTCATCATCTGCTTCAAGTGTTCCAACCATAATTTTTAATGCATCTTTTTCAAGAAAGTCATCAGCATCAAGCCTCATTATATATTTTCCATTTGCTAACTTCATAGCAACATTATTAGAGATATTTAATCCTTTATTTTGTTGAAAAATAATTTTTATATTTTTATAACTAATATATTTTTTTATAATATCTTTAGAGTTATCAGTGGAACCATCATCTATTATTATAATCTCAAAATCCTGAAAAGATTGTTCTAAAACACTATCTATTGCTTTTTTTATATAGTCTGCATAATTATAATTTGTAATATATACTGTTACTAAAGGTGGAGATATTATTTTAATCAAACCTCCTTTTAATTTTTTTTGCTGGAACTCCTGCTACAATTATTTTTTTCCCGAAACTTTTAGTTATAACACTATTACTTCCCACAATAGAACCATCATCAATATTGCATCCTGGAAGTACAGTTACATGGGCACCAAGCCAAACATCTTCACCTATTCTAATTG
>Ga0209427_10001513_pt1 | contig 26836 bp, 23 predicted proteins | sample DeeMarSWOR136_30_FD_187465 | JGI IMG/M metagenome (GOLD analysis project Ga0209427, IMG submission 187465) | Marine sediment microbial communities from White Oak River estuary, North Carolina - WOR-1-36_30 (SPAdes) (version 2) | ecosystem: Environmental > Aquatic > Marine > Intertidal zone >...
ATTCGGAAGTAGGTGGATGTACAACTATTTACCAACTATAGTATCGGGGAATTATATTTACTTCGTTTCCGAGAATTATGTACATTTAGTTGATAAAAACACAGGTGAATTAGTATCAAACTTTACAGTCGGGGATAGTAATTACTGGATGTATGAAAGGCTTTCACCGCCGGCAATATCCGCGGGTTATTTTTATATCGGCTCATACAATAATTATCTTTATGCGTTCACTACTTTGAAACCTCTCGGAGCGGCGTGTTCCAATGATTCGGAATGCAAAACCAAAAACTGCATTAAAGAGGTATGCAAGGAAAAAGAAGTTAAAAAAGAAATCAACATAATCGGATTTTTAATTCTCGGAGTAATGCTTGCTGCTGCCATCCTTCTGGTCTTTTTGATAAATAAAAAATTGAAAATTGAAACAGCAAAAAGTAAAAAAGCAAAAGTTATATTATTTGGTGTGTTAATTTTAATAATATTCGGGACAATTTTAATAGCAGATACATTTGACCTGTTCAAGAATGAGGTTGTAGAAAAAACAATAAAAGAGGTGATAATTCCCGAAGGCACGATATCCGTTAAGATTACCGGAACAAAAGAAGGTATTGAACTTAAAACATACAAAGACGGAAAAGCAGAAATAGAAAAATTACCAATGAATAATTATATTTTCAGGACAGAGTATGCCACAGTAAATGTATATGAAAACCTTAGATTTAATATTTCAGATATTAATGAAGAGAAATGCGGTAAATGTGAAGAGGAATATGGCAGGTACGGGCGCGACTGTTGTGTCAGGAATTATATGGCAACTCCTTTCGGAGCTGTTGAAAGAATTGAAATTGTAATTTGGGAAGGAGATAAACAGGAATTTAAACTTGAAATTTTAAGAAATGATGATAAATTTAAAGAAATTATTACTGGCAAGGAATGGCAATGGCGACATATGTGGGAAAGCTGTGGTGAAAGCCCGTCACTGGAGTCATGCCCCGATGCTTACATCTGGTTTGTCGTTGACAATAAAACATTATATGCGGCAAATATTGATATGGAATTGTATAAAGTCAGGAACATAAAGGAAATCTGTGATGTCAGCGGCATGAACGAAAAGGAAATTCGGGAAAAGGTAGAGGAATCAGCCGCATTAGTCGTGCTGAATTAATAAAATTAATAAAAAAGGAAAATATATAATTAATAACAATAACATAACAATAATGAAATCAATACCAAAATTAATACTTGCAGCAGCAGGATTCATCGTCTCAGGATTTATACTCGGAATCAAACTATTAAATCCGACGCAAATCCAGATTACAATTGAGGGAAGCGAGATAAAAACTCTCCCAATCCAGGCAGTTTTCACTTTCCCGGATGTTTTAATAATTGCCGTTGCAGCTTCCATTTTAAGCATCACTGCAATGTATATCTGGTATTTCAAGACCTCTAAAGTTGAAAAAATAACTGATGAAAGAAATGCACTTGAAAACGAAAAACAAAAAATTGAACTTGAAAAACAGAAATGGCAGCACACATTAAAAACACTGAAAAACGACGAGAAAATAATCTACGAAACAATCTTTGCAGAGGACGGGATAATGTTTCAGAACGAGTTAATTGAAAAAACAGGGTTTTCCGCTGCAAAAGTTACAAGATGCCTGGATGCGCTGGAAAACCGGGGGATTGTGAAGAAAACCAGGAAGGGTTTGTATAACATTATTTCCCTTTGAAAATAAATAATAAAATAAATAATTTTTCCGGATTTTCCAAAAATTCAATAAGTAAATATCTTTGTTGTAAACTAATTTATAATATTATCTAAACATTTTAAATGAGAAAAAACAAAAAATGAATGCAAAAACAAAAAATACGGGACTTTTAAAAAATTTAATTGTAATTTTTATTTTAATCTGGGCGGGAGCATCTGTATCGGGTGCGGAAGATGTTAAAATAGAACTTTCTTTTGCCGATTCAAGAATTGAGCCGGGTGATGATGCGGTACTTAAAGTGGAAATTGAAAACGAGGAGGATTATGATATTTCCGCGGATGTTGAAATCTGGGCGGAAGAATACGAGGATGACGGAGATGATTTGCAGCTTGAAGATAAAAGTGAAAACATTCCTGCCGGCGAAACAATGGAATTTGAGTATACATTAAATGATTTGAGCAGCGATTGGGACGCTTACAGGTGCGCAAGTCATACAATCAGGGTTGAAGTTGAAAACGAGGAGGAAACAATAACATTAAGAATTTCAGGTGATGATTTTAGAATAAGTGTTTCGCCTTCCGACCCTTCCGTGAGTGATGAAATTAAAATTATAATTAAAGATGACAGCGGTGATGAACTTGATAACGAGGAAATCAGGATCATGAATTTAGATACGGACGATTACATAACCGAAGATACGGATTCCGACGGCGAGTTCAGTTTCACTCCCGATGAAGAGTCCGAGTTTGAAGATTCTCCTGCGGGAACTTATGAAATTATGGTGGATAACAAAGAAAATGAAATTGACGGTCACTGCAGCACAAAAAAGACCTTTAATGTAAAATACACTGTTGATAAAAAAGATATCGTGGTTGTTTACCCGGAACTTCCAAAAGTACCGAAGGTTAATGAACAGGTTACAATAGAAATAACAACAACATACAATAAGCCGGCAAGATTTGCAAATATCACGGTTTCGGGACCTAAATTCAGTAAAAATTATCAGACAAACAGCAACGGCTTATTTTATTTCATTCCCGAATCCACTGGAAATTACGATATTAAACTAACGGATAACAGGTATTCTGCGGTTACAAAAACAATTGCCGTGGGAGAGCAGACACCTTTATCAATTTCATTTTCTCCAGAGCCTCCGGAGATAGGAAAAAAACTTACAATAATTGTTAAAGCAGACGGTAAGGCAGTAAGCGGTGCAGAGGTTACGGTAACAGACCCTGCAGGGGGCAAAAAATCAAAAACCACTGATTCTTCCGGTGAAGCGGAATTTGATGCTCTTAAAAATACGGGCAAATACGAGATAACTGCTAAAAAGAGCGATTATGCAGATACACAGGAGGAAAGGAATGTCTATAAATCACTCAAGGTTACCGTTACGGACAGGGCTGCTGTCGGCGATATGGTGAAGGTGAAAGTAGAGGACAGTAACAATGACCCTGTAAGAGATGCAACAGTAAAAGGTGAAAATTTTGATTTAAACGAGAAAACAGATGGCAGCGGCGAGGTTGAATTTAAGATAATTGAATTAAAAGACCACAGTATTTCAATTGGAAAAGAGGGTTTTACCGAAGTGAAAAAAGAAATAAAAGTAGGAGGAGAATTAATAATTAATTTAAATCCCGAAAAACCGCAGATGAATAAAGAAGTTATAATTACAATACATGCAGGAAACATGGAAGCCGCAGCAGACATCAAAATACTTTCGCCAAACGGAACAGAAGAAAATATCAAGGAAAGCAGGTACGCATTCAAACCCGACCAGGTGGGCAAATACCTGATTTTTGTAAGCAAGGAAAGATACGAGGACGCTTCACTGGAATTTGATATTGCATACAATTTAATTGAATTGCAGTATGATGTAGCAGACGGAAACCTGATTTTCAAGGTCGTGACAACTGACGGTAAACCCGTATCAGGTGCGGAAGTCGGGATTTATGCGACAACAAATGAGGAAGGCATTGCAAAACTTGAATTTGATAATAATTATGATGTTCTTGTGATAAAGGAAAATTACGAGACAAAAAAAGGCACAATAGAAGTTCCCGGGAAGAGAGATTATTTAAAAATAATTATGGGAATTTTAATTTTAATTTTAATTCTTGTAATTTTCATACTGCTTTTGAGGGAAAACAAAAAAGGAAAAACAGGGCTGAAAAAATAAATATTTGTGAACTTTGGCGAACTAAAAATAATTTTTAATTGTACTATAAATTGTACTATTAAACTATATCCTCAAATTGCAGCAACAACTTTTATTTTTTATATAAAGAACATAGCTTTGCGGATTAGAAACCGCGGATTAATTAAAGAAACTAAAACTTACAAACTAAAACTATAAACTTTGAAACTAAAACTACTAACTAAAAACTACTAACTAATAACTAATAACCGAATGTAATTTTTAATCTTAATCTTAAATATAAATATTATGTTAGAAAAGATAAACTTACCTTTAATACAGGATGCTGACCTTAAAGGAAAAATAGTCCTGGTCAGGGTTGACCATAATGTTGTCAAAAAGGGCGTAATCCATGATCCTTACAGGATTGATGCCACATTAGGGACTTTGTATTATATTAATGCCAAGGGAGGAAAAATCATTCTTATGACGCATGTAGGCAGACCGCGCAATAAAGAGACAGGTGAAATAAATATTGATAAAGATACCTCCATCCAGCCTATTGTAAATTACTTACAGGGTAAACTCCATATAACTATTAAAGTACCTGATTTTTATCAACATGAAAAAATGGGCTACCTCGGTATTGAAACATCTATCAATCATTTGATCCGCCAGTTAAAGGATGATGAAATCGATGGGATATATTTGCCAAATACCCGCTGGTTTTACGGCGAGGAAGCCAAAGGACAAAAAGGTGAGCGTTTTGCCGACCAATTAGCCGGATTAGCGGATATTTATGTAAATGACGCTTTTGGTTCATGGCAGCCTCACGCATCTACAGTATTGGTTAATAAATATTTACCCTCGTATGCAGGATTTTTATTGCAAAAGGAAATTACAAATCTCGAACGCATATATAAACCGGAAAGCCCGTTTGTTGCTGTTGTTGCAGGTTCTAAGTTTGATACCAAGATTGACTCATTATATGAACTGTTAAAAGAGGCTGATAATCTTATCTTAGGCGGCGTCATTTACAATGCTTATCTGTGTGCAAAATATGGTTTTGAGATAAAAGGTATCTCTCAGGAAGATATGAATCATGCAAAAAAATTCGTGGTATTTTCTGAAAAATATCCGGGTAAACTGATAGAATTACCATACATTATCGAATCTGATACTCTGGAAGGTAAAATTGACGGAAAATACCGTATACATAATATATATGAACTTGAAAAGGGAACGAAACTGAATTATGTTTTAGATATAGCCAGTGAATCCTTTAAGGAAGAATCGGTAATTAAAATTTTTGGTGGTGCAAAAACGATATTTGTAAATGCAGTAATGGGTTTTACTCCCCATTTCAACGAAGGTACTATTGCTTTGGATGAATTGATTGATAAAAACCCCGACGCAATTAAATTATATGGTGGCGGTGATACGCTGCAGGAATTAAAACGGCTGTTGCCGGGTTTATATATTGTCGCAATAGACAGCCCTAAATACTATATCTTTACGGGTGGAGGGGCAGTTCTTAAAGCTATTGAAAACGGAACTGTCTTAGGATTGGAACCTGTGCGGGCTTTGGTGAAATAATTTATTTGTAAATTGGCGGATTGGCTGATAAGTGAGTGGTAGATTGATTATATGGAAATTTAACTGCTATTTTGCCATCAATTTTTTCAATTTTATCAAACACTGATTAATTTATCGCTCATTGCGATTAAAATTTGTTTAAGGTCTTCGGGTGCTTCCTTTTCTATAATAACAAGTACCCCGTCAACTTCATCCAGGCGCATCTTGTTTATCAAAAACATTGAAAATTCCTTTACCGAGTTCAGGGTGTTATAAATCAGGAGCGTTGATATTGAATCCATGATCAGGAATTTTTTATCCGAATCTACCCTGTCAATTAAAGATGTTATGTGCATGCTTATCTCTTCAAGTGCTGCCGGGTTTTCAACATAGGTGCAGGTTTCATCTCCATGCTCTCCTGCCATGCACGAGATGCAGTCAAGAAATAATAGATTCTCTGTTTCTATATTTCTTTTTTGCATTTCTTTTAAAATGTACCTGTAGGGTCTGCTTACCGTAACATAAACCCCTTTTCCTCCCTTTTCCATTATAACACGCACGGATTCCATCACGGCGTCAAAATAATTCTCTGCATGCGTATCCAATAAAACCACAAAATTACTGCTCAGGGTTTCAAATTCTTTTTTAATCCGGTTATTTACATCAGGCATCTTATTTAATGGGTTGTTACCAATTAGTATTCAGGATAAAATAAATTATAAATTTTTTAGATTTACGGGTTTAAATTTAAAATCCGAAATTTAATAAATAATTCATGCTCAAATGCCCCGGTGGCTCAGCCTGGTAGAGCGCCTGCTTGGTAAGCAGGAAGTCGCGGGTTCGGATCCCGCCCGGGGCTAAAATTAAGAAGTTAAAAGCCCTTATTTACTATGTTTAATCATGGTAAATTGCACGGTATGTAAAAGGAATCTCCCGGATGAAAAGACACAATATGCATCGGCAGAGGATTATGAATTAAAGGATAAATTGGGGGCGACTTCAAGAAATTTGGCTACGGGAAGAAGTAAAAATGTTGTTTAAATTTAGATTAATTTTGCCGGGTTAAACTGCTTTACTGCCGTTTTAATAAGGTAATTACAATTAATGTAATAAAAATATATAAATTTAATGATTATTATGACAAGAAATATAACATCACTCAGCAAACAGGAGTTTACATTGCTGTCAACTTTAAGCGCAGAAGGAAAAAATATTTTCACAATAGACGATGCATCAAAAGTAATCAAAAAAGACAGGAATGAAATCAGAAGCATACTACATAAATTATCAAAAAAATCAGGGATAGAACGGATAGAACGGGGAAAGTATTTGATTATTCCGCTTGAAGCAGGCACTAAAAGAAGATGGTCTGATGATCCGTTTGTTATAGCATCGGGTCTTGTTACACCTTACACTATTGCCTACTGGTCTGCTCTAAGTTACTGGAATCTAACCGAACAGATACCTCAAACGATTTTTGTTGCGTCAACCCACAGGAAATTCACCGGGCAAAAAAGAATCGTGAACATCCCTTATAGGTTCATTACAATCTCACCTAAAAAGTTTTTTGGTATAAAAATAATATGGATTAACGATAAGAAAGTGAATATAACCGATCCTGAAAAAACAGTGGTTGATTGTCTTGACCGCCCGCAATACTGCGGCGGGATAACAGAAGCAGCAAAAGGAATATGGAACGGGATTGAGGATAAGAAAATTGATTTAAATAAAATTACGGAATATGCCGTGAAAATCAATAACAAAGCAGTGTTTAAAAGAATGGGCTACTTATGCGAGATTCTTGGCATAGAAACACCCCACCACAATACCTGGCGGGATAATATATCAAACGGTTACTCGCTTCTTGACCCGATACTTCCCGATAAAGGAAGTTACATCAGGAAATGGAGATTAAGATTAAATATTGATAAATATAACTTAACCGAATGGAGAGAACACTAAAATGATAAGCCGCGATGAACTTAAACGCAAAGCAAAAGAAAATGTAAACGAAGCAATCCTTGAAAGAGATTATGTTATCGGCTGGATGCTAAAATCCATATACGAAGATAAAGTATTAAAAGACCTGCTAATTTTTAAGGGAGGAACAGCATTAAGAAAAGCGTATTTTGCCGATTACAGATTCTCGGCAGACCTTGATTTTACGGCAATTGATTATGTAAATGAGGATATGCTGAAAGAGAGGTTTGAAGATATCACAAGAAAATCAATGGAAGACAGCGGAATAGAATTCGGGAATATAGAATTTAAACAAACCCGGGACGAATACAATGAAGAAGCATTTGAAATCAAAATACCGTTTTTTGGTCCGAGACAGCAAAGGCATTCCCCGCCGAAAATAAAAGTGCAAATAACCCGGTATGAAAAACTGTTTTTCTCTCCTGCCGAAAAAGAATTGATTCATACATATACAGATAATAAAGAATGCAAGAGTAAATTAAAAGTATATAATCTTGAAGAAATAACAAGTGAGAAATTAAGGGCGCTCCACCAGAGAGTCAGACCAAGGGATTTATATGACCTGTATTACCTGCTTAAAACCCGGAATATAAACAGGGGTGATGTTTGCAGGTGTTTCATGGAAAAATGCAGGCGCAAGAAAGTTGACTGGAATACAGACCCGTTTGAAAAATCCGATGAATTCAAAAACGCATGGAATAACTCACTAAAACATTTAACAGCCGATGTCCCGGACTTCAATGAAGTCGTTGAAACAGTGAAAAATGAAATGAATGCAATTAAAAAACATGCCCGGGACCGAGAAGTAAAGTTAACCGGTCAGAACTCTCCCGAAAACATCAGGCAGCGGGCATTTAATATGTAAATCAATTTTCATTATATCATTAACAAAAACACCATATTCTTCATTCAGAGTGATGTGTTCTTGAGTTTATTTCAACTCAATTCTAATTTTAATTAATAAATTAACAATGGAAAATAAAGAACCGGATTATGTATTTGAGGTCTCGTTTGAGATATGCAACAAGGTCGGGGGAATTTATGCCGTACTTGAATCAAAGACCGCCCAGATGGTCAAACACTACAAAAGCAGGTATTGTGCAATCGGATTTTACAATAAGCAGTACGCTGATGTGGAGTTCAATGAGGAAGAGCCGCCTGAAAATATTAAAAAAATTTTCAACGAACTTGTAAATTTTGGAATAGAATGTCATTACGGCACCTGGATGAAGCACGCGAACCCGAAGACAATTTTAATTGACCCATCGGGTTTTATGAGTGAAAGGGACAGGATTAAAACAGAATTATGGGAAAATTACGGGGTTGATTCAATCAATGTGGATTTTGAATATGACGAACCGGTTGTGTGGTCTTATGCAGCCGGTATGCTAATTGAAAAATTAATTAAAGATAAATGCGGTGTTGCCCATTTCCATGAATGGATGGCAGGAGCCGGGCTTTTGTATCTTGAAAATTTAAAAAAAGGTGATGGAAACGGGAATGGAAATGGCAATGGAAATGGCAATGGAAATGGCAATGGAAACGGGAATGTCAATGGTGATGATTTAAAAATTGCAACCGTCTTTACGACACATGCAACAATGCTTGGGAGAAGCATGGCTGGCTCAGGGTTAAATCTTCATGAAAAAATTGAAAGCGAACTTGCAAACGGTGATACGGCAACAAATGACAGTGCAAGAAGATACGGCGTTGCAGGTAAACACACGCTGGAAAAAGCATGCGCGCATAAGGCGAATGTTTTTACAACGGTAAGCGAGACAACCGCTCGCGAGTGCGAGTACATTCACGGGAAAAAGCCGGATGTCGTGCTTCCTAACGGTCTGGACATTGAAAAGTTCCCGCATACCGATGAATTATCAATTTCAAGAAAGGGTTACTGGAAGAAGATGAAGTCATTTTTAACCGCGTATTTTTCAAGGTATTATGATATGGATTTCAGCAGTTCAAGGGTTGTTTATATTTCGGGGAGATACGAATTCCACAACAAGGGAATTGACCTTTTCATAAGATCCCTTGGAAAATTAAACGAGAAATTAAAAAAGGACAGGCATGAAAATAAAGAAACATATCCTGTTACGGCGTTCATCTGGATACCCACAGGCATCAGGGGAATTAACTCACAGGTGTTAGAAGATGTTACATTTTACAGGGAAATGGGCATTCAAGCAGAGGAAATCATGCCGGAGATTAAAAAAGAAATAATCAAATCATGGGCTCACGGCAAAATCCCCAGGAATTTATCAAACAATAATTTATTGAAAATTTCAAAAAAAGTTATTGCGCATTTCAAAAACAGGAAAGGAAATACCCCAAGGTTGTGTGCCTTTAATTTAAGTTATGACGAGCAGAATGATATGATATTAAATTCATTAAAGGAAAACGAACTTTTTAACAGGGAAGAAGATATTGTCAAGGTAATTTTTTATCCTGCTTACCTGTCGTCAACTGACGGTCTTTTGGGATTGGATTATCTTAATGCAACAATACCCTGCTCGCTTGGCGTTTTCCCGTCATACTACGAACCGTGGGGCTACACACCGCTTGAAGCGGCAGCATGCGGTATTCCCGCGGTAACAACAGACCTTGCGGGTTTCGGGAAATTTATTAAAGATAAAAACGGCAAAAACGGGATTTATGTTCTTGAGATGGATAAAACCAAAGAAAAGGTGGTTGACGAATTGATGGAAATAATATATGAAAATGTTACCATGCCCACGAATGAACTGGTTGACATAAGGATAAAGGCAAAGGAACTTGCAGCACTTTGCGACTGGAAAATATTGATTAGATATTACCTTGAGGCGCATAAACTTGCGATGGAAAAAATCAAATAACACCGCAGAAACTTTTAAGCATTAAATGATTTTTAGATGCAAACTCAATATTTAATGGAAATAATAAAATGCACATCATAGAACCCCACAAGGACATAATCGGTATCAACAAAAAAATTGCGGACAGGAACAAAAAACATCTTGAATCTCACGGGGTTTTTGCAATAAACATAATGGGTGCCATCGGCTCGGGTAAGACGATTATGATTGAAATTTTAGCGAAAAAATTAAAAAATAAATTAAAAATTGCTGCAATCGCAGGTGATGTCGTAAGCGACCTTGATGCAAAAAGAATAGAGAAAGCAGGGATAAAGTCAATTGCAGTAAACACGGGAACGGAATGCCACCTTGACGCCCACCTGATTGAGCACGCGATTGAGAAAATAAATCTTGATGAAATTGATCTTTTGCTGATTGAAAATGTGGGAAACCTGGTATGCCCGACTGACTTTGACTTAGGGGAGTGCAAAAAAATCGTTGTTGTAAGTGTTACGGAAGGCGACGACACTGTTGAAAAACACCCGATGATTTTTGTTTACGCCGATTTGTGCATCATAAATAAAATTGATATTGCAGACGCCGTTTCCGCGGATGTTGAGAAGATGGTAACTGACGCTAAAAAAATAAATTCTAAAATTAAAATACTGCCGACAAGTTTCAAGACAGGGGAAGGCGTTTCGGAACTGGTTGAATGGATTTTGAGTAAACTGCACAAACCGATAAGACACTAAACACTAAACGAATTTATTTTTAATTTCGTTATAAGCGGCTGTAATCGCTTCTGCATTTTTCTCTCCTAATTTTTTACCGAATTTTTCCATAATTGCGGACTTCAGCGATTCAAGCGAAACAGCACCCGTTGCGGCAGAAAAAGCACCGAGCATTGCCGTATTAACTATCGGGACGCCTAAAACATCAAGTGCGATTTTTGTTGCATCAACACAGCAGACATTGTAATCACCTATCGGGCAGTGTGTTGCGGAATTTACAGTTAAAATCCCGTCTTTTTGCAGACCCTCGGAAACATTAACAACATCAATCAGAGTTGAGTCAAGAACTACAACATAATCCGGCTCATATATCTGGTTTCTTCTTCTTATAAATTTGTCCGATATTCTTACAAACGCCTGCACGGGAGCGCCCCGTCTTTCAACGCCGAAAGAAGGAAACGCCTGCGAGTATTTACCGTCCTTGAACGCGGCAATTGCAAGAACCTCTGCCGCGGTTACTGCTCCCTGACCGCCTCTCCCGTGAAATCTTATTTGTTTCATCTTATTTTTTATTTATTTATTAATTATTAATCTTTAAATGTGCATAAAATAATTTAGCACAATGATTTCAATAACTTATAATGTAAATTGCTACAGGGAACTTTTAAACAATACGATAAAGGAAAACGATACCGTAATTGAGATTGGTCCTCACACCGGGAAATATATGAAAAATTACATCAATAGAACCTGCCTGACAGTCGCGGTTGATAAAGCCGAGCAATCCGAAAACAGTATTAAAAATTTAAAAACAAAAAATAAATTTAAAAATTTAAAATTTATCAGGGGGGATGTCAGAAGTTTTGAGACGGTGAAAAAAGTTTTAGATGAAGTTAAAAAATGCGATGTTTTGTGCGTTGATATGGGCGGCGGCAGATACCCGGATACTGTCTTTAAGGTATGGGCGGTCTGGAGCGGGATTTTTAAGCCCCGCGATTCAATTATCAGGAACCGGGGATTGGGAGAGTTTATCCGGAGGGCAAGGGTTAAAGATATTTCAATTACAAGAGAATTTGATGACTCCGGCTGGATGGAAACTTACGGCAGGAGCATTCCTTACAAATTAAAAAAACAGATGGACGAATTTGAATTCTGGGTTGATGTTGAATGAAAAGTTTATTTATAAAAAATTCAGGATGTTCCTCAAAATAAGTGATATACATAATGATGTGATTCCTATAATATTATATGGAACAAAACGGATTAGATGGCGGAACACCTGCTAAAAGCAGCGGGAATCAATCTCAATTTAGGTAGAAACAGACTTTTGGGGTTAATAAAATTTTTTCGCGATGTTTTTTTAAGCATTTTTCAACCGTTTCAGATATGAACCCTCGCATTCATGTAGAAGATTTAGCGAAATGCAAAACTTTTTATGATTATCTTGAGTCAAAGATGTTTAGTTCAATATGATTTAAGATTTTTATATCACTAATTTTGAGGAAAATCTATTTTTAATTCCTTTCACTCCTGTAACTCTGGATAATATCCGTAAGCTTCCTCTCATCAACCTTTGTCATTTTATATTTCATCTCTTCCGCCTCCTTTTTTGCGGTTTCAAGGTCATCGTAAGTTACATAAGCGCACCCGCTGAATTCTTTTATATATTTTTCATCGCAGACAAGTATTCTTTTTTCAAGCAGGTCCTTATGCTCCTGTGGGTTTGGAGCAAATAATATTTTAATTCTCTGTAAATTCTTGTAATCTTTTTTCTTGAATTTTCTCCTGAGCCAGCTTATGCCGCCGAATTTTTCAGGAAATATCCCGACAGGAATAATATCTCCTTTCGCAAGCGTGTTCCATAGTTCAACAAGGTTGTCAATCCCCGCGATTTTTTCATTCAGCCGTTCCTGCAAATCCTTCATCCCGTATTCAAAACTTTTTATAATCTGCCCGTCTTCTTTAATTTTTTTATCCCTGTGAAGTTCAAGTTTATATTTACCTTTTACCTCAAAAATTTTATCTTCTAATTCCGAAATTTCCCTTTCCTTTATTTTAATTTCTTCTCTTAATACCTTATTCTGGTTCTCAAGGTCTTTTATCTTTTGAATTTCTGCCGAAAGTTCCGGCTCAATTTCCTCCTTCCTTTTCTCTTCTTTCTTTTCCTCTTCTCCCTTCCCTTCATCAATTAAATCTTTAATTGCGGAATCAATTGAGTGCCCGTGAACAACCAGGTGTTTAATCTCATCTTTTTGCTCTTCTGAAAGAAATTCATTGAAGTCCATTGCATCAATTTTTGCAAATTTATTTTTAAATTTATTGAACGCATTTATTGCTGCTGCAAGCGAGTCCCTTTGATGTGCATCCTCAATTGTAAAATTTTTTGTTAATTCTGTTTTCTCCTTAACGGGCAGTGTTTTATCGGGCTTGAAAACAACCGCCCCGGTTCTTGCAGATATTTTATTTACAAATTGCGGCGAGGGGTTAACATCGCTTGCGATAACCGATGCAATCCCGAATTCAATGATATGTTTTAACACCTCGTCAATGCCCATGTCTTTAGAACTGAATAAATCAACTAATTCTCCCTTAAAATTCAATACCGCGATTCCCGCTGTTGTGCCCGGGTCTATACCAACTATGGTATGCATTTATAAATTTATTATAAATTCAGTTTATGCCGTACATGTGCACTTCCTATCTCCACACATGTATTTCATTGCCACTTCATTCTCGCAGTGCTGTGTCAGCGTGCAGGATGCTTTATATATGCTCCAAACCGCTTCATCGTCCTTGCACCTGTATTCCACGCGCACCTGATTTGCTAATTCCGTTTCAGAAACAACTTCAAAATAATCATTGAAATATTCCATTGACATTATAGCCATATCGGAATAATTTGACCTGGCTTTCCAGTTCCCGTCTTTATCATAGATGTCTTCTGCAAGCACGCCGATTGTAACGGGAGCAAAAATAACCTCTCTTTGTTTTGCAGTAAGCCGGTATACTCCTTCTCTTATTTTTGCACTCTCAAGACCTGCAAAGACAAAAGTATTTAAAAAGTCAGGATATTTGCCCTTTATTCTTGAATTAACATCAACCACCCTTGAATCATTTATTTCGTTTTTCCCGGGTCTTACTATTTCATTACCCCTCATTAAATTTGTGGAAATGTTATTACCCGGCGCATTTTCAATCTGTATGCCGTACTCATTGCCCTTCTCGTCGCGAAGTCCCGTTAAATCAACTTTCATCCAGAATACCCCTGCACCTGTACCTGAGGCACTGGCTAAACTTTTATTTGGTCTTGCCTGGTCTGAAACAAATTTTAGTCCTTCATCATACATTTCAAGAATTCCCACTTCATCCATTCTTATCCATAACAGGTTTTGTTCTTGTATGCGTATGTCCCCTCCTATCATTATTTGAACCCTGCCGGTATAGCCCGTATAGAACTGCCCGCTGTCAAGTTCTTTGCGCACGGTTATGTTATACAATCCGTTTGGCATCTGCTTCAATATATTTGAAGAAAAACTGTAAACTCCTGTTTCATCGGTTTTTGTGATATATGTTCCATACACCCCGTGCCCGTGTCCCTCTTCTTCAACTTCACCATGTTCCCCGTGTTCGTCGGGGATTATTTTAAGGGTAACTTCCGCATCTCCAACAGGAACGCCGTTCTCGTCCGCAACGACACCTGTCAATTCCCATTTATAGGGCATATAAACTCCGTAATATATAATTCCCACTATCAACAATAAAATTGTAACTGTAGCGCCGATCCGTGCAATATGTTTTGAGTCCATTTTTAAATTTATTTTTTAAATCAATATATTTTATTAATAGGTATTAAGACAATAAAAATTGATTATTATCAAGTATTATTAATAGGGATTAAAATAATAAAAATCAATTGAATAATAAAATCAATTGAATTATAAATTGAATTATAAATTGAATTATAAATTTATAGATTATGTAAAAATTTCAATCAATTATCCTCGCCTTTTCATTATTCACCCCCGCTGTAATTACTTTCCCGCCAAATTGCTTCCACTCGTCGCGAATTTCACAAGCATTATCTCTTGCAAGCGCAGCAACCGAAGGTCCCGTTCCCGAAAGTCCTGCCGCAATTGCTCCTGCATTTAAGGCGGCAAGCGCGATTTCCGCGTTACTTTCGGTTGTTGCGGAATACAGGATCCCGTTTAAAGTCATCGCGGTATAAAGGTTTCCTTTTAACGCCTCATCCCAAGCGATATTTATTTCCCGCGAGAGCAATTTCATTTTTTTGACATCAACGCCTGATGTGTAGGTTTTCTCTTCGGGAACAAAGAGCAAAACATTTAAGTTCTCAAAATCCCCGCATCTTAAAATTTTTCTTTTTACATTATCTGTAACAACAAAGCCGCCAAGAAATGATGCGGAAGCATCGTCATACGCCCCTGTTATTGTAACTTTTGCACGGATTGCCGCATCAACTCCTAAATTTATTAATAATTCATTTTCCACAAGGCGGCGGTTTATGAAAATTTGCTGCTCGGAAATACCCTTTGCAATCCGCATCTCCTTAATTTTCCCGTGCATTTCCCTTGCTACTGCACCTGCTGCTGCAAGAACGGTTGCGTTTGCTGCGGTGCTGCTGCTTTTAAGTCCCCTTGCTATCGGGATATTGCTCTCCGTAACCACTTCCGCACCGCAGCTGACATTGAAATGCTCAAGAACATTTTTTACGCAGAGTTCAATAAGTTTTGTATCCTCACCAGGGGCATCTTTAATTTTCCCTGTAATTTTTCCCGAGTCGTTCAATTTTACGGTTGCCTTTGTTTCAAGGTCAATTCCAAAGCCCGCGCCTTTTCCTGTTGCAATCGCGTTTATGATTGTTGCCGCACCGTGTGATACTGCTGTCGCCTGCATGTTGTTTTAATTGTTATATTATTAAAATTCAATTTAAATAACAAAAATAAATAACAAAAAACCGGAATAATAATTAATTATTTTTCAATGAAATAGAAATTTTTGCTGTCAAACCCGAGTTCCGTGAATTTTCCCGTTCTCATGATCCTGTGACTCTCATTTAAAGGAGATACCCTCTTTTTAGGACCGATTACCGAATTTTCAACGATCGTGACATTTTCACCTATAACAGGTGTCCTGTCGCATGCACCGCCGACATCAATGTTAATGTCCGCATCAATTATGCTGTTATGCCCGATTGTTGCGTATCTTCCTATAATACATTTGTTCAGTTTAGCATTTTCATGTATATTTGCAAAATCCATAACCACCGACTTTTTGATTTCAACATTATCGCCGATTATACACACATCCCCGATGCATGCATTCTCAATTTTTACATTATTTCCTATCTCGCAGTCGCCGCCGATTAAGACATGATCGCCGAATTGAATTTTACCCTCGGCGAGTTTGTTTTTTATTCTTTTCATGGTATCGGGATGAATCCATACCGTGCCTGTGTAACTGTTTATGTCTTTGAATACTATATGTTTAACTTCACCTCGCAGCATATCAAGTGTTGTTTTCAGGTATCTCCCGGGAGTCCCGACATCATTCCAGTAGCCATCGTGAATGTAGCCGTAAACGGAGTATAATTTTCTTGTTAAAAACGGTATTAAATCATACCCGAAATCCCTTACGGCATCAACCGGCATTCCTTTAAATAAATCCCTTATTCTCGGTGAAAGCACATAGATCCCGACATTTGCAAGATTGCTCGGCTCTTCTCCTTTTTTCGGCTTTTCAACAAATTGCAGTATCCTTCCCTTCTCATCCATCTCTGCAACGCCGTAATGGGAAGCATCATCAACCCCTGTTAAGCCGATAGTCATAAGCGCATCTTTTTCCCTGTGGAATTTCATAATTTCTTCTAAATTTATATCCATGATATTGTCGCCGCCGATTACCAGGACATCATTCTTGATATTGTAATATTCCATACATGCACGAACAGCATCCGCACTTCCCTTATCCTCGTAATTCGGCTGGTACCTGAAAGTTGCTCTCGGCTCAAGTCCCAGCCGGGCTGAAAACCCCTCGCCCCATTTTAAATAACTCTTCAACTGCGTCGTGTTTCCCGCGCCGCAGCTTGCAAAAATAAAGTCCCTGCACCCCTGTTTTGCAAGAATTTCATACATCCTTCGCATTGTAGCATAATTACATATCGGAACAAGCGGCTTTGTCTGCTCAAGAGTTAAAGGATACATTCGTGTGCCTTCACCGCCGACAACCGCAATTACAGTTGGATATTCCATTTTAGTTATTATAGTTAGTTATTATAAATTTAGTTATTATAAATTTAGTTATTATAAATATATTAATATTATGCGTATTCAATCTTTAAATACATGTTGAATGTTCAATAATTTTTTTATATATTTTTTTCCATTTTTAACATTTCCTTTATTTTTATATACCTTCCCGGAAAAATGATGCAAAATTTAAGTTTTAATTTTAAAAATAAATACTAATTTTTAACTATATTATGAGCAACATGGAGCCAAAACTTACGGGTAATGAAAAACTCGTTCTCTGGGGGCTGCTTGAATATCCCGGATTGAACGACATAGAACTTTCAAAAAAATTAGGAATCAGGAGAAGAACCGTAAATACCGTAAAGACACGGCTTAAAAACAACGGGGTGTTCTCAACTTTAATTATCCCGGATTTCAATTTCCTCAGCTGCGAGATTTTAACCGTCCTATATGCAACTTTTAACCCGCTAATAAATTACGGGGACAGGAAAGAAGGCGTTAAAAAGATTATGGAATGCGAAGAGATAATACACGCGTACTCAACGGAAAGTGAAGCATTCGTTGTAAGCATTTCAAAAAATTTTACAGAGTTTATGAAAAAAGCCAGTGAAATTTTGAGATTCTATGAAGAGAATAATTTTATTGAAAAGGTAACACAGGTGTATTTCCCGCTTGAAATCAGCGAGGTTCGCTTTTTTGGATTTTCCGGGCTGCTTAAAACGATTTTTAAATTAAATGTTGAGCGGGAAAAGAGAGACGAAAAATTGTCAAACAAAATCAGGTTAACAAAGAGAAATAAGAAAGTGCTGTACGCACTGGTAAAATTCCCGGATGCCAGACTATCGGAGATAGCAGGTATAACAGGGATTGCATCGCACACCGTGGGCAGGATAAAAAGAAAACTGCTTGAAAACGGGATAATAAATATATTCAATGTTCCCAACCTGGATGTTTTGGACTGTGAAATGCTTGCGCTAATCCATGTAAAATACAAACTCAATAAAATAAATGATTATGAAAATCAGCCGGCGGATGTATTCAAAATCAGGAACGATGCAGAGTCAATATCACTATCCCTTTTTGAAAATTACATTGACTACAAGGATTATTACAACCGGAAACTTGAACATCTCAGGGAAAATAATCTCATAACCGAAAAACCCATTGTTCACCTGTTTCCCGTAAAAAAATTGAATATTGTAAAAAATTTTAGTTTTGCACCTCTCGTAAAAAAATTGATCGGGGTTGATGCCGGATTTTAACCTAAAAAACCAAATTTCTTTTTTATTTCCTCTTCAATATTCTCCCGGAACTCTTCCGAATCCATTTCCTTTTTCACTTCTTCTTCAATTTCACATTCAACCTCTTTTTCAACCTCTTTTTCAAACTCCTTTTTTGTTTCATCGCCGGTCTCTTCGCCGCCGGTGAAGCCCATCCCGGAAAGTGCTTCGTTTGCCGCATCATCTATTATGCCCGCAAGGTCAGCATCTTTTTCTCCCTTATCTTTTTTGAATTTGTCAAATAATCCCATTTTAATTTTTAATCATCAATTAATCATCAATTAACATGCTTAATTTAATAAATTTAATTAATAATTAAATAAAATATTTAAATACCGGAATTATTGTAAAATGTCAGAAATTGAAGAATTAAGAAAGAGACGGATGCAGGAATTAATGCAGCAGCAGGCACAGCAGGAAATGCAGCAGCAGGCACAGGTGCAGGAAGTGGACAGCCAGCTTAAATTTATCATGGCTCAAATTTTAACGCCCGATGCACAGGAAAGAATATCAAACATACATCTTGCAAATCCCGATTTTGCGCGGCAGGTTGAGGTTATGCTCGTTCAACTTTACCAGGCGGGAAAATTGCCAAAGAAGGTTAATGATGCCCAGTTAAAAGAAATTTTAATAAAATTACAGAGCCAGAAAAGGGAAACCAGGATAACAAGGAGATAGGGGTTAGGGATTGGGGATTAGGGGTTAGTCCAATCCCCCGGCAACCAGCTGCTGACCCACTAACATCCAACCCCTAACCACTAACCCCTAACCACTAACCCCTAACAACCAACCCCCAACAACAAAAAAATGAGTGTCTATCTTTATACGGGCGAAGGGGGCGGGAAGACGACGAACGCACTGGGAATGGCTTTAAGATGTATAGGTCATAAAAGGAAAGTAATAATAATTCAATTTTTGAAGTGGTGGAAAAACACGGGCGAATATAAAATTTCAAAGAACGAGTGGATAAAAAATTATTATAAAATTTATTTGTTCGGGAGGGACGGCTTGCACGGGTTTGAAAATTTAACGGGCGAGGATAAGAAACTGTGCGAGGAGGCGTTAAAATTTACAGGGGAAATTGCGAAAAAGGAAAGACCCTATCTCCTGGTTCTTGACGAGGTGAATCTCGCGTGCTTTTTGAAACTTCTGGATACGGATAAAGTAATTGAAGTTCTTGAAAAAATTAAAAGCGATAACAGGGAAATAACTATTGTTCTTACCGGAAGATACGCCCCAAAAGATTTAATAAATTTTTCAGATTATGTCAGCGAGGTAAGCCAGGTTAAGGCGGGAGAATATGAAACAAGGGAGGGGATTCAGTATTGATAAAAAATCAGGGGTCAGGGATCAGTAAAGAGGGGTCAGGGATCAGTAGAGAGGGATCAGGGATCAGCCAAATAAAAAAGATTTGTTTATAAAATTAAAATTAAAATTCAGGGGAAATCCAGGCACATCTTTTCACGGCAATTCATACCATTTTGAAGACCACACCAGCATTCTTATCCTGTCAATATCGTGCTTTTTTAGTTTTGCATTGATGCTTTTGAAAATTACAGGGCAACCACAATCGGCTGTAATTTCTTTTGCAAGATTATACTCGCCGCACCCGACAATTAGTTTAATGTCATTTTTATATTCTTTCACAAGCGTCTCAAATGCGGTTTTTGATTTCTCAACATGATTCCTTATGTCTTCCTCTATAAGCCGCTCAAATCTTTTCTGGCTCCACCCTCCTTTTTTGTGTCTCCCCTTCACGCTGCTGCGAACGATTTTGTAATCAATAAATGCTTTTCTATCGGATATTCCGATAAATGTCTCACCGGCATGTGTGAGTACAATGCAAACCACGGGATTTGAATTCAGTATTCCCTGCATCTGCTTTGTGTCAAAGGCATAGTCAAGTTTCCATCCGGTTTCACTTACCGGAAACGGCGGCACCAGAATCAGGGGCGATATTCCCGGCTGCTCCATGTCATAGAATAATACTATGCCTGTCGGCGACTTAATCTTTTGCATTAGAGATAAAATGTCTTTATATTTATCTGGATTTACAGCACGCTCAAATTCATACAGGTCAGGCAGGTCGGAAGTTGAATCACCAGGGCGCAGATAGACGCTGATGAGATTTTCGTTTTTTGACCTGACAGAACCGATTTTAAACAGTATCTCTAATGATTTATCGTTTGTTAACTCAACGGATTTTTTAAAGGATAATTCATCGGGTTCCTGCTTTTTCAGGTTTTTGAGTTCGTATTCAAGCGTCTCTATCTTCACTTTCGCTTTCTTTAAAGCCGCATCCGCTTCCTGCTTATCCGATAATGCTTTTTTCGCCCGCGTATCCTGTTTAGTCAACTGCATGGAAAGGTTTTTGTTCCCCGATTCAAGTTCATTAACCTGTGTTTTGAGTGTTTTAATTTGTTCTTCTAATTCTGAAATTTTGACTTCTTCTGATTTTTTCCCGCCAAACAAATTGTTAAACATCTTAATTGTGTAAAAATAAAATTTTACCTGAAAACTAAACAATCATAACCTCGCTTCCGATCTTCTCTCTCAACTGCTTTACAAACTTTTCCGTCCCGTCCCTCTTTAGTATATGACGCTCAATGAAGCCCACATCGGTTTCCGGATGCCCGATTATAACAAGGTCCGCATCATTTTCTTCCACCGAGACATTGATTTGAGAAGCGATGTTTCCGGTTCTTTCTTCCGTTAATACATTGTCAGGGGACATGCCCATCTCAACCGCTTTTTCTTTTGCAATGTCCAGGATAACATTCCCGATATTTTTAAGACCGGATATTGCATCATCCTTTGTCCATTCCCCGCCGCCGCCAATACCCTTTTCCAGGAACCCTATATTAATTACATACAAAAATATCAATTTTGAATTATAATTTTTTGCAATTTCTATTGACTTATTTTCAGCAATCTTACACCCGCTTGAGCCCTTTGTAGCGCAAATTATCTTATTTATCAACACCTTGTGGCTTATTTCCAATCCGGAATCTGCAACTGTTTTAATTTCTGAATTTATAATATATTCCGATGCCATCATAATCTCGCAGCCGATTTTTTCCTTCAGCCGCTTTACAAACTTTCCGACACCTTCTATCTCAAGAAGATGCCGTTCCAAAAAGCCCACATCCGTATGAGGATACCCGATTATAACAAGGTCGGAATCATGTTCTTTTGCCGAAACTTTAATCTGAGAGACAACATCCCCCTCTCTTTCTTCCGTCAGTACATCACCGGAAGAGATACCATTCTCAACCGCTTTTTCCTTCGCATTCTCAAGAACACCTCCCGCATCTTTGTTCACCGTAAATTTTTTATCAATCACATGCAAAAATATCAATTTTGAATTATATTTTTTTGCGATTTCTATTGCTTTATCTTCTGCAAATTTGCATCTCGGCGATTTTTTTGTCGCACAAATTATTGTATTTATTGTCATTGGCATTTTTATTATTTTATTATTTATTATTATTTGAATTTAAATTTCACATGATATGCGGGAACACAAAAACCATCCATAAGGTTGCAATGAGCATTGTTACAATCATCACGGGAAGCCCTGCTTTCATAAAGTTGATAAATGTAATTGAATGCCCTGCCTTTTCCGCCAAGCCCGATGTCACGACATTTGCCGAGGCACCTATCAGTGTCCCGCTGCCGCCGAAGCATGCGCCGAGTGCTAAAGCCCACCATAAAATATTTGCATCAACATCTGGGATAACCTGTGAAAGATATGCTACAATAGGAAGCATTGTTGCTGTGAAAGGAATATTATCCACAATTGCACTCATAACAGCGGAAACCCATAATATTAAATAATTAGATGTTAAATAAATATTTGATAAAATTATTTCCTTAAAAACTTGTATAACTCCCCAAACCAGAGTACCAAAGATGAAAGGAGAATTATAATTATTAATTCAATTAAACTCAATGAAACAAAGTGAAATACTTTCTGGAAAAAGGGAACATAAAGCACCATAGCTAAAAGAGTAAGGGAAATGGTAAGAGATGCGACAATATATTTGTTGCTGAATAATCCTATCGCAAAAATTGACTGTTTAAGGGAACGCATATTCAAAACATTAAACAGTTGAGTGAACGCCATTACGGTAAACGCTCCTGTTCTTGCTTTATCTATGCCGCCCGGTAAAAGGACAGTAAAAACAATGATTGTAATAACTGCCATGGTGCATGCCATTATAACCACAAACGGGATTATCTCTTTTGATAAAATGCCTTCCTCTTTTTTTCTCGGCGGCTCTTCTAAAACGCTTTTATGGCTTGGCTCAGAAGCTAAAGCACCGCCGTTTATTGTGTCTGTAACTACATTAAGAAATAATATTTGAGTAGGCAATAAGGGCAAAGGAAAACCAAGAAGCAATGTGCTTATAAGGGTTGTATGCTCTGCAAAATTTGTAGTAACAAGAAATGTGCTTGATTGTCTTGTGTTTATAAAAACGGTTCTGCCTTCTTCTATTGCGTTAATAATTGATGCGAAATTATCGTCTGCAAGAACAATTTCACTGCTCTCCCTGGCAACATCTGTTCCGATGATCCCCATTGAAATGCCTATATCTGCTTTTTTTAAAGCAGGAGCGTCATTAACGCCGTCGCCGGTCATCGCAACAATATTTCCCTGTTTTTGCAGCGTATCCGCAATCCTTAACTTCATATTCGGTGTCAGCCTGGCGAAAACAGAAACATGTTTTATTGTTTTTTCAAAGTCATTTTCAGATAATTCACTTAACTCCTGTCCCGTTAATGCCATCGGATATTTACTTTTTGTTTTTCTGGATTCGCCGATTATACCTGTTTCTTTTGCTATTGCAATTGCTGTTCCTTTATGGTCTCCTGTCGCCATAATAACCCGGATTCCCGCATTCTTTGCTTTTGCAACCGCTTCTTTTACTTCAGGTCTCGGGGAATCCATCATGCCGACAATGCCTGCAAAAACAAGATTATTAATTGAATTTTCTGTTAAATTATTCATATCGCCGGGAACTTCCAGGTATGCTAAAGCAAGCACTCTCATGGCATTATTTGTTAATGATTCAACCTGTGATAAGATATTTTCCCTTTGTTTTTCATCTAATTTCTTATGTTCCTCATTTTCAAGAAAGTATGGGGAATGAGAAAGAACCTCTTCAGGAGCGCCGATAACATAAATTTCTTTTTTATTATTTTTTTCAATTACCGAAAGCGATGCCCTGTACTTCAATTCCGAGTTAAATGGCAGGTCATCTATTCTTTTTTCCTTTTCCTGTAATACCTCCTCTTTTAACCCTGCTTTCTCAGCCAGAACTATGAGTGCTGCTTCTGTCGGGTCGCCGATAATTTCATAAGTATCTTTCCCATCAGGATTTCTCATGAGTTTTGCATTGTTGCAAACAGCAGCGATATGTAAAAGTTTTGCTAAATTTGGGTTTTCCAGTGGAAAAATAATATCCTCGTTTTGATGAAAATCCCCTCTTGGAATCCATCCTTCACCTGAAACAGTGATCTCGTTTTCATCAGGCAGGATAATTTTCTCAACATTCATAGTATTCTCGGTGAGTGTCCCTGTTTTATCAGTTAGGATAACATTCACAACACCAAGTGTTTCTGTTGCTGAAAGTGTTCTGATAATCGCGTTTCTTTTCGCCATCCTGTGAGCACCGATAGCAAGAACAATTATCAACACTGCGGGCAACCCTTCAGGGATTCCTGAAACAAGAGATGCGATTGTGAAAAGAAGAATCTCCGTAAACTCAAAGTCCCTGACAAAAAAACCAATAAGGAAAATTAGAGAGGCACCGATAACTGCAATAACGCCCATCTGTATTGCCAGATCATCCGTCTTTTTTTCAAAATGCCCCTTTACTCTTTTTATTTTTTCTATATCCAGTGCAAGTTTACCAATTTGTGTTCCAACGCCTGTTGCACAAACAACGGCTTTAGCATGCCCGCCGGCAACAAAAGTTCCCATCCACACCATATTCCTACAGTCCGCAACAGATGTTTTTTCAGGAAGCGCTTTAATATTCTTGTCAATGGGAAATGATTCCCCTGTTAAAGATGCTTCAACAGTCCTGAAATTTTTAATCTCAAGAATTCTCGCATCTGCCGGTACCCGGTCGCCTTCCTCTAATAAGATAATATCTCCCGGCACCAACTTTCTTGCAGGCACCTGCAATAACTCCCCCTCGCGGTAAACTTTCGCATAAGGCACAATCATCTTTTTCAAAGCCTGGATTGAACGCTCAGCCCGGTACTCCTGCATAAATCCTATTCCTGCATTAATTAAAATAATTGCAAGGATCACAAAAACATCAATTAAATGTCCTATTAAAAATGAGATCACTGCTGCAATTAATAGTATGTAAATCAAAATGCTTTTGAATTGTTTAAGAAAAATAAAAACAGGATGCTGGGCTTTTTTTTCAGGTATTTCATTAAACCCGAATTTTTCCAGTATAATCCTTGCATCTTCTTCTGAAATTCCATTTATGTTGGAGGATAATTTATGCAAGACCTCCTCAACCGTTTGCGAATGAAATGGATTAATCGGTTTTTTATTTTTCATGATAATGATTTTAGATATTTCAATTATTGCCAAAATTCCAGTTCCAATTAAGATTTTTTTGATTATTTTTCATTAATTTTTTTAAATTGTGACTTTCAATTAAGGTATCAGCCAACTAAAACCCCCGAATACGAATATTGCATAAATTATATATAATGAGAACAAAATAATGCCCTCTTTTTTGCTTATGTGCCATTTGTGGAGAATCATAAAAATTATTAGTATTAGCGAAGCAATTAAAAACAACATTGATAAACCAATATCTCCTATTACTTCGGTTGACTGTTGTGTTGCTAATGGAAATCCAAGGCAAACAAGAATATCAAATGTGTTACTTCCTATTGCATTTGAGACAGCCATACCCATCCTGCCTCGTTTTGCTGCTGCAATAGAAACAAAAAGATCAGGTATGCTCGTTCCGGCAGCAACAATTATGAGTGATAAAACCACCTCTGATAAACCAATATTCGGTGCCAATGAAATTATTGCATTTACCATAAAATGAGTTGCAGCAAATATTATTAAAACACCGCCAATCACATAAATGATTGCCTTTTTTGAGGTCATGTTGTGTTCTTCAGGAAGTTCTATTATTTTGCCGTTACCTCTGCGCGAATCAATATACATAACTCCGACATATATGCCATAGACAAGAAGTAAGGCAATAGCCTCAGTCCTTGTTACCGCACCGTCAGAGATGAATAAAAACAGGAAAATAGTTGCAACAAAATAAAATAATGCGTCACGCCACAAAACTTTTTTATCAAGTTTTCTATTCTTTCCTTTCATCATTTTTTGAAAGACCGCAGAAAGCCCGATAATTACAAGAATATTAAATATTGCAGAACCGATAATTGTTCCAAGTCCGACATCAGGGTGTTTTTCAATAACCGAAAATAGGGAAGTACCGAATTCAGGTGCGCTGCTTCCGATTGCTGCAAAAGTAGCGCCCACTACTGTTTCAGGAATTTTCAGCCGGTGAGAAATAAACTCTAAAGCTAATACAAGATAGTCCCCGATGTATGCGAATATTATGAAGCTTATGAGCAGGATTAGGATTTCAATTATCATGTTTTTGAATTAATATTATAATTTAAATTTCATTATTTATTATTCCTTTCCATTCTTTTCACAATTCATCCTCCGCAAGCACGACCAAGTAATCATCCGAATTCAATGTATATTTTTTATCCTTTGGCGGTATCAGTTTCACACCAAAATTCTTTTCGGAATCCCGCTCATATTTTTTCAGCCGAACTCCGATACATATCTCATTTCTCTTATGAGAAATACCAATTATATCTGCGAATGTCACATCCACAGGGAATTTTTCAAAATAAAGCTGTGCCGGTTTTATATATATTTCACTTCCTTCTTCGCAGAAGAGATCGTCATACACGCTTTTTATACCCGGCTCTTCGCTGAGCTGCGCCATTATCATTGTTATCAGGCGATTGCTGATTATGAAGTCATCAACATCGGTATGAGAAATCAAACTCTGGTTAGATGAGTTCATTATCTGGGTAAATATTTGCGTCTTACGATTCTCCGGTGCATCCTCTTTATCCTCTTCATTATCTTCATTATCTTCATTCTCTTTAAATATCTTTCTAAGGATAAGTAAAATAACAATGGTCTCGGAGTCAATTTTTTCCGAGTCATGAATCATTTTTCCCGGTTGTGACAGTATTATCACATTGTCGTATTTAAATGGCTTAACAGAGCGGATGTCGCCTTCATT